>Ga0310695_10002701_pt1 | contig 36740 bp, 37 predicted proteins | sample RumenRJG_04DNA_FD_203882 | JGI IMG/M metagenome (GOLD analysis project Ga0310695, IMG submission 203882) | Bovine rumen microbial communities from Lethbridge, Alberta, Canada - RJG_04 (v2) (version 2) | ecosystem: Host-associated > Mammals > Digestive system > Stomach > Rumen | place: Canada... | reverse complement strand
TTGAAATCAAACAGTAGACTTGTCTATCATCTGATAGCCTTTATAGTAGTAGCCATTTGGGGGTCGACATTCGTCTTCACCAAGTTGCTACTACTCAGTGGGCTTTCTCCAGCGCAGATTTTCACCCTGCGCTTTATCATCGCTTATGTCCTATTGTTAGGGTATTCTATATTCTTTCCCCTCCCCTCGAAGGGGAGGGGCAGGGGTGGGGCGAATAATTTCCGCCCCTTTTGCTCTTCCTGGCGTGACGAACTTCTGATGGTTGCTCTTGGTGTGACTGGTGGTTCGCTGTATTTCCTTACAGAAAATTCCGCGATGAACTACACCACTACGACCAACACCTCGTTGATTGTAAGTCTCTCGCCCCTTATCGCTGCAGCCCTTATTTCTATCTTCTACAAATCAGAGCGTTTAAACCGTGTGCAGATTGCTGGTACATTGATGGCTGCATTAGGTGTGGTTATCGTGGTACTGAATGGTCATTTCGTACTTCATCTTTCGCCCTTTGGCGATTCCTTGGCTTTTTCTGCAGCCCTCTGCTGGGGCTTTTATTCCCTGCTGATGATTCCTGCTAATCAGAAGTACGACACTGTTTTTATCACGCGCAAGGTGTTTATCTACGGCCTGCTCTCAATGATACCATATTATATGCTGAATCCCGTTGAGGCTGGTATCTTCATTTCTCCTTCCACCTTCCACCCATCACTTTCCATCATTCTTAACCTGTTGTTCTTGGGATGCGTGGCCTCCATGCTTTGCTTCGTCGCATGGAATTGGGTACTGAAGAAATTAGGAGCCGTCGTCGCTACTAACTATGTCTATTTCAACCCCGTTACTACCATCCTTTTTGCTTGGGCGATACTCTCAGAGCAAATTACGCTTTATTTCCTCCTTGGCACCGCCCTCATCCTCCTTGGTATGTACCTCGCCGACAAGCGCAAGAAATAAACCTCAGCGAGCATCACTGCTGGCTGAGGGGGATAATGAGATACAAAAGATTAATGGTTAAGAGAGTCGTAGTCGTGCTGGACGTCGAAACAGGGACAGAGTTTGGCGACGTTGGGGAAATCGCGATGGCCTACAATCTTGGCATTGGGGTAAGTTTCCTTTAAATCCTTGAGCAAGAACCACAGTGAGGCCTTTTGCTCAGGCGTTCGGGTATCGGCATAGCGGCCTTTTTCGTCTTTTCCACCAATGTAGCAGACGCCAATCGCATGCTGGTTGTAGTGCTTCACATGAGCCCCGGCATACATCTCCTTGCGACCTTCATGAATGCTGCCATCCTGGTATATTACCCAGTGGTAGCCTATCATGGCCCAATTCTTGGCCTTGTGACAGCGGTCAATGTCTTCAACCGTCCACTTCTGGTCAACCCGAGTGCTGGAACAATGTACCACAATGTACAGCACTTCTTTCATCGGTTTCATCTCCATGGTGAATGGCTCATGGTTAAAGGTTGGCACAGCTCTGAACTGCGATGGTTCCCAATACACTAGTGATCACTGTAGCGATGAATTTAAGGACCTTAGCTACGTTGGTCCAATTGAATTTTACCATAAGTTATAATTTAATAGTTAATAGATTGATTGCTTACCCCTCAGGTTTCCCCTCCTCTTGGAGGAGGGGCAGGGGTGGAGGAGATATTTCAGATATAACTGCTTACTGATCGATTGGCGCATCATTGAAGCCGGGCTCATCTTCGCCGCCACTTGGCGTATCATTTCCGCCAGTGGGGGTATCAGTACCTGATGGGGTAGAAGATGCAGACTTAGCAGCAGAGAGGAAATCCTTGACGTTCATGAAGGAAGCCTTCTTCTTCAGCATCTTTGAAGAGAGGTTATTCACGTCGGTGCGACTGGGGGCGAAGCAGAGGTACAGGCCGTTGATGTTAGTACCGAGGTTATAATCCTCTTCCTTGTCGGCACCGCTTGACTTCACAGAGAGATAGAACACTCCCAGTTCGCCGAACTGCACCTTCTTACCCTCCAGCAGCTGCTCGAGCATACAGTTCTGAAGCTTATTGGCTACACCCAGACAAACGTCCTCGCCATACACTGAGTTGTGCTCACTCATGTGCTTGCAGAGTTCCTGGTAGGTCATGGTCTTCGTGGAGGCAACGCGGCCGTACCACTTTCCGAAGGACTTGCTGTCCTTGATCTTGTTTTGAGAGACTTTAATGAATACAGGCATACTTTTTAAGTTTTAAGTTTAAAGTTTATAGTTTAAAGTGTAAAGTTTGGGCTGCGCGCAGGCCCGGTTGTCGTTTGACAATACAAAGGTACAACATTTCAAAGAGCGACTGTCCGACTTTGTCCGACATCGAAAGAAAAAAAAGCATTTTTTCAATAAAAAGGCTCTCTTTCCTGCAACATACGGAGAAAAGACTGGTAAATCGGCGATTTTGAGAGGGCCTCTTGGTTCTGCAATTCCGGGGGAAGATCGATGCAGTAATCCTCACAGATGTAGCGGACTGCCTGAGGCGGAAGCTTCTGGGCTTTTGGCGAAACGCCCATGAAATCGAGGACAGGTCGACGGGTTTTCAGATAACGGCTGAAGGTTCGTGGTGATACATCGGCTAACTTGGCCAAGGTGCTTTTGCTGATAAAACGGTTCTTGTCGTAAAAGTTAATCATGCTTTGATAACGTTTGAGAGTTGAAAAAAGGCTCTATTCGGGTCGAATTGTGCCACTATTCGATGGGTTTAGAGGCACTATTCCAGGAGAAAGTCAACGAGGTCAATACAGCGTTCCTTTTGCTCTTCTGAGGCGTGATTCTCTAAGGTGGTATCGATGTGGAGATCGATGGAAGGGTAAAGGCTGCGAACGGATGTTGCATAATCGAGAAAGAAAAGATAAGTACTCATTGTGGGGTCTGTACGTGGGTAGATGGTTACTGTGCGTCCTTGTAGTGGGGCAAGGAGATCGGGCAGCAGATGTGATGTCATGGCGTAGGCCATCCAGATACTGTCAGGGAAGAGCTCCGAGAGAAGTACAGCAGAGGCTTCGGATTCTACAATGCTGATTGGATAATCGACTTCAAGCAGATGGAGTCCGAAAAGACAGTGCTGTACTTGCCAATACGCCAGAACAGGTTCGCGCTGCTTGAGGAGACTGGAGATCCAGGCGTTTCCAATGTGTGCATCAAGCGGTTGCATCATATCGTCGATCATCCAGAACATGGGGGCGCCACTCTTTGTCTTGCCAAGAAAGTAGCGACTGCAAGCATGCTGCATCTGTTCTGCCGTCAATTTTCCTGTACTGATAAACGGTTGGAAGAAGTCGAAGTCGTCTGAGCGACACACATTGACCATTTTCATAGAAGGCAACATGAGGTCAACCTCGCAACCTTTGTAGTCCTTCCTGCTACGGATGGCCTTGAAGGTGTTGCAAAAAACTTCGTTCCACTTCACGCGCGTTAATAATTTAAATTTTAATTAAGCCCCTTATAGGGGCTAATTTAATTAATTTATAATTAAAAGGGCAGTACATTATCGCAGAGTTCAACCCACGTGACACCCGTTTCGGTCTGAACCTCCTTGCGGATGATGCCGTAATTGATAGCCATACTGAGGTACTTGTAGTAAGTCGTGGAATCGATAACCCCGCATTTCTTCAGGGCCACAGCCATCAACTCACCGAAAGGCCTTTGTGTACGACCTTCCATCGCTTTGGTAAAGAGTTGCTGTAGTTCTGCCTTCGACTTCTCATCCTGGTTAGCAGTCTTTGTGCTTACCCATCGTCCTTTAGCATCACGAGGCTGTTCGTGAAAGTCTGCTTCTTTTGGCAGTCCCTGGTCATTCAGACGATAGTAGAAGTTCTCTTTCATCTTCTGCTTACGGGAGAAAGTTTGAGAAACCTTAAACGTATCCGACTCTTCAATCATCTCACATTGGAATACCTCGAAAGCCTTATTGGTAAGTTCTGTACCGATAGAACCTCGCATGTTACGATCCTGCTGAGCCTTGTTCAGGTGTAGGACGCAAACGATGCAACAGTTAAGTTCTTTCGCAAGGCTCATCAGCTTTTCCATGATGGTCGTGGCCTGAACAGCATCGTTAATATCGGTCATCAGGTCTTTGATACCGTCGATGATGCAGATGTCGGGATTGATCGTTCTGAGAGCCACTTCCACCATCTTCTTGCGCTTGTCAAACCCCAAGCCTCTAAGGTTGAAAGCATAGAGTTTCTCGCTTATATCCGATGTCTGAGGGTTGATACCAGAAAGCGGGATGATGCGATCGCGCAGAATCTCCTGTGTGCTCTGCTGACTTTGTTCGGTATCAAGCCAGAGCACTTTTAGAGGACTGGTGTCGGCAGGCTGAGAATCGTCGGAAGAGGGTAGAGGGGCTCTTTCCAAAGCTAAAGATTTTTTGGAGAGGCAGGCGGCCATAAGAATAGAGAGGAAAAACGTCTTTCCACTCTTGGCCTTACCACAGTCAGCCACCAACTCGCCTCGGTAGAAACAGGGCACACCGAACATCTGAAGCAGAGGCTGCATGGGTGGCAGCTCTGTCTCAGACGTAATGCGCTCTTTATACAGTTCATCGATTTCTTGCTGAGTAGGTTCTCTTTGCTCTGTATGAATAGTTGTTGGCTTTTGTCTGGTCACACTGCCTCTTACGATGGTGAATGCTTCTTCGCTCATAGATAGATTCTCATTTAGATTTTTTGCCTCTTGGGCGGAGTTTGATGCCGTTCTCCTCACAGAATTTGATGCATAGATTCTTTAACTCCAAGATTCGGGCAATAAACTCCTCGTCAGTGAAATAGAGTGATTGGACAAACCATATTTTCAACATTTTAGACGTGCCAAAATCATAGGGTTTATCAGGATTCAACCACTTGCCGTTAATACCGGCTGTTGTTTCGAGAGCAGATGTCAAGCCTCTCACTTCTTTAATCTGTTTAAGGAAATACGACATCAGCTCTCTTTCCAATCCCTTCATCAGAGGGGTCTTTTTCTTGTAGAATTTCATACTATTACTTTTTAAATATCTAAGTTTTTTCGGGACGATCCCGGGTTTTTCGCCTACAAAGATACAACTTTCTTCCGAAATAATGCTGATTCATTATATAAGTCAGAATGTGAAATGGATTTAACTCTTAAGGTGCAGATTTAACATAAGTTTAACAGTTTTATTTGGTATTTCTCCTGATTTATAGTACCTTTGCAGCCGAGTTCACGCCGTACTGCCCTTGAGGGGGCTGTGAAGGTGTGGGTCAAGACATTTTGGAACAGCGTCTTACAACGCTTTGTTTTTGGTTTCTTTGAACCTAGGAAATTCAAAACTTGCTATCAAGAACAATGCAGAGTAGATGCTACGGGTAGGTATATACATTCCCGTTAGTGTGCTAAGGCTTTATGGCTTTCAGCATGCTTATGGGATAATTTTATACCAACGGCGTGGGCATCATCTGTCAGTTTATAGCAAGGGTTTTCCTAGGACCTAAAGAACGGACGGGCAGAATGAGAGTTCACGCTTTTTGTATGCTTAGGTCAATTTCCTGACCAGGTTTCCAATAAAGTTTCGCTGATTCCGGGATTGTAGTTAGGCTATTTGGTTCAAATAGAATGACGGAAAGCAATTCAACCCCAGTGGTTTCTACTCGTGTCCCAGATGCGAGCACTCGTTCCTGTGCTCAGAGTGAATTGCCAGAAAACGATTCTCTGCACCCCTATCATTGGTATCCTATGTACGTTAAGTACCGTAAAGAATTGTCTGTGCAGACGGCACTGAACGCCAAGCAGTTTCGTACTTTTATCCCTATGAAGGAGCGTCTTTTTAAACAAGGAAATAGGGTCGTATCAGAGTTTGAACCAGCTATCCACAATATGATTTTTGTCTATTCCTTCCGCGAGCGTATCTCGTGGATGAAAATGTTTAATAGCGATTGCCAACCCCTACAGTATATGAGTCATCGTTTGCTCGATGGCACATCAGAGATTATTACCATCCCTGACAGCGTGATGGAAAACTTCATTCGTGCTGCTACAGCCGATGACCCTCGGGGCCAGCGCTCCTATCTCGGTCGTCCCGTCAGTATCAGCGATGTCGATCGTCATATCCGCTTTGTCACAGGTTCTTTCAAGGGTGTAGAGGGCCTTATCAAGCGCGTCGATAAGAATCGCGCTATGGTTGTTCCTCTCATCGATGGCCTTAATCTCCGCATTACCATCACCAGTGTCTCCGACTTCGAATTTATTTAAAACTAAGTTTTATATAATTAGGAACGTATATACATCTTTATATAATGAAAAAGTTAATCACAATTTTATTCCTGAGCCTTGGTCTCGCAGCACCATTATCCGCCCAGACGTTGTCAGACAATGAGGTCGTAAAGTTTGCTGTTCAGGAGAAAAAATCTGGTGCTTCTGAGACTGAGATTGCCAAGCGCCTTATGCAACAAGGTGCCACTATGGAGCAGATTCAGCGCTTGCGTAGCCAGTATGCTAAGCAACTGGATAATAGAAGTTTGTCGACATCTCCCGATGGACGGATTAGTGATACTCGTTTACGTGTCAACAATGAGACCTCTAGGAATATACCTGAGACAATGGTTCAACCAGTTGATTCCCTGTTGATACATCAATCCGAAGAGACTGGTAAGAAGGTCTTTGGTCGCGATATCTTTAATAACAAGAACCTCTCTTTCGAGCCCCAAATGAACATCGCCACGCCCCAAAACTATGTGTTAGGCCCTGGCGACCAGTTGGTCATCGATGTCTATGGTGCTTCTCAAGAAAGCCTCTCTTTGACAGTGAGCCCTGATGGCGATATCGTCGTTCCTGACTATGGACCTATTCACGTCAGTGGCATGAGTGTTGCCTCTGCTCAAAAGCATATCCGTAGTAAGTTGGGCAGTTATTATCAGAGTTCAGATATCAAGGCATCTTTGGGTCAGACGCGCACCATTATGGTTAATGTGATGGGCGAGGTAAAAGTGCCTGGTACGTATACTGTTAGTGCTTTCGCTACAGTGTTCCATGCTTTATATATGGCAGGCGGTGTGAGCGATCTTGGTACGCTTCGTAGTATAAAGGTGTTCCGTCAAGGTCGTCAGATTTCTGTGGTTGATATCTATGAGTTTATCCTTAATGGTCGTTTGGCGGGCAATGTCCGTTTGCAAGATAATGATGTCATTTCAGTGGGTACATACGATTGTATCGTAGATGTTACAGGTAAGGTAAAGCGCCCTATGGCTTACGAGATGAAAGCCTCCGAGAGTCTTGCTACTTTAATTAAATATAGTGGCGGATTTGCAGGCGATGCTTTTAAGAAAATGGTACGTGTACTTCGTAAGAGCGAAGATCTGAAGAGCGTCTATAATGTTGAGGAGTTTGACATGACAGATTTCCATATGACCGATGGCGACTCAGTGATTGTAGATTCTATCTTTAATCGCTATAAGAATATGGTTGAGATTAAGGGTGCTGTTTATCGTCAGGGCATGTATCACCTTGGCGACAAGGTGACGAGTGTTCGCTCTTTGATTGAAATGGCTTCTGGTTTAACTGAGGAAGCTATGACTACGCGAGCTGTTTTACGTCGTATGAAGCCTAACCGTACCCAGCAGGTTCTGTCTGTTGATGTAGAAGGTATCCTCAATGGCTCAGTATCCGATATTCCTTTGCAAAATGAAGATGTCCTTTTTATCCCAACATTGGCAGAACACCAGAATCTGCGCACCCTTACGATCGATGGTGAGGTTATCTTCCCTGGCGTTTATGAATATGCCGAAGATATGACTATCGAAGATTTGATCCTTCAGGCAGGCGGTTTAACAGATGCAGCATCTACCGCTAAAGTCGATGTCTCTCGCCAGGTTCGTGATGCTGGTGCTACAGAAGCTGGTCTTGATTTAGCCCAAACATTTACATTCTCAATAAGCGATGGTTTTATTGTCAATGGTGATAAAACCTTTACGCTCCAGCCTTTCGACATCGTTCAGGTTCGCAAGAGTCCTGTGGCTCAGAAGCCTATTCGCGTAACAGTAGAAGGCGAAATTGCTTTTCAGGGAAGCTATACCATGGAGAAGAAAAACCAGCGCCTTTCTGACGTCATTAAGGCTGCAGGCGGTGTTATTCCTGGTAGCTATGTGCGAGGTGCCCGTTTGGTCCGTAAAATGACAGAAGACGAGAAAGCCCGTATGCGACAGGTGATAGAAATGGCTAAGCAAAGTGCAGATGGTCGAGATTCTGTTAATCTTGATAAGATAGAATTGTCGGACTCTTATCCTGTTGGTATCCATTTAGACGAAGCTTTGGCTCATCCGGGAAGTACACAGGATATTGAATTAGTTGATGGCGACCGTTTGGTTGTACCCCGTTTCAACCATACGGTGCGTATCAGTGGCGATGTGAACCTGCCTAATACGGTAGCTTTCGACGAAGGTAAGGATTACAAGTATTATGTAAAGCAAGCTGGAGGCTTTGGCAACCGTGCCAAAAAGCGTAATACATATATCATATATCAAAATGGTACAATGGCGGTAGCTAGGGAGGCCAAGGTGGAACCAGGTTGCGAAATTGTGGTGCCTTCCAAGGCTCCAAGAAATTTTAATGCTATTTCTCAGTGGCTTGGTATCGGTACGAGTGCGGCTAGTCTTACCACGATGTTTGCAACGATTGCAAATTTGATAAAGTAAACTTCATTTTTTTAAGATTTAGTTACGATGGCTATACAAACTCAGAATAGAGAATCCACTCCTCAAGGGCTTACTTTTGCCCAGATTTGGCAAGATATTAAGAAGCATCGGCTCACCATGTATAAAGTGCTGGTTGCAACCTTTGTCTTGTCTGCCATTTATGCGTTAAGCCTTCCTAATTATTATACCTGTAAGGTGATGTTGGCACCCGAGATTTCCAGTTCTAAGGGTTCTAGTTCTTTGGCTGGTTTGGCAAGTACCTTTGGTATTAGTCTAGGTAGTGCTACCAATGGTGCCGATGCGCTTACACCGACGCTTTATCCCGAACTCATGAACAGTGTGGCTTTCCGTGCTTCATTATTCCCTGTTATGATACCTTACGATGGTGAGATAATCAGTTATTTCGATTATCTGAAACATCATCAGAAGGCGCCTTGGTGGTCAATGGCAGTCAGAGGTGTCATAAGTTTGTTTAGTTCCGATGATACTGATGCTCAGAAGAAGATCAATCCTTTTCAGTTAACAGAAGACCAGTCGGCAGTTGTGGAGTTAATGACTGACAAAGTCGTCTGTGATGTGGATATTGCAACATCAGCCATTACAATCAATGTCACTGATCAAGATCCCTTAGTTGCGGCGACCATGGCCGATTCTGTAAAAGTACACCTGCAGGATTTTATTACACATTACCGTACCCAAAAGGCTCGTGTCGATCTTGAACATACGCGCAAACTCTATAAGGAAACCAAGGTTAAATACGATAGTGCCCGTCAGCGTTATGCTTCTTTTGCTGATGCTAATCAACATGTATTTTTAGAGCGTGTGCGCAGTCAGCAGGCAAATCTCGAAAACGAGTTACAGATACAAACTCGTGCTTATTCTAATGTGGCTGCTCAATTACAATTGGCCGAGGCCAAGGTACAGGAAGAAACACCTGCTTTTACTACTTTACAACCAGCCTCTGTGCCTTTAAAGAAGAAGGGACCCAAGCGCTCTCGTATTTGCTTGATAGCACTCTTTATAGCCTTCTTGGGTTCATCTATTTATGCCATAAATAAAGAAGGCCATTTGTCATCTCTTTGATAAATTAAATACTTTTTTATATATTATGCAACCGATTAAGATAGCAGTCATCGGTTTGGGCTATGTTGGCCTGCCGTTGGCACGTTTGTTCTCTACAAAGTATCCTACCGTGGGCTTCGATCTTAACCAACGTCGTGTCGATGCACTGATGGGCGGTCATGATGCCACACTCGAAGTTTCTGACGAACTTCTTCAGGATGCTATTGTGAATCATCGTTTTAAATGTACTTCTAATCTGGATGAAATTCGTGAGTGTAATTTCTATGTAGTGGCAGTACCTACACCAGTAGACAAAAACAATGCGCCTGATTTAAAACCCCTTTATGGAGCCAGTGAGTCAGTGGGCAAGGTTATTTCTAAAGGGGATATAGTGGTTTATGAATCTACGGTATATCCCGGTGTCACTGAAGATGAGTGTATCCCTGTGGTAGAGCGTGTGAGTGGACTGAAATACAATGAGGATTTTTTTGCAGGTTATAGCCCAGAACGCATCAATCCGGGTGATAAGGTACATACTGTAGAAAAGATTCTAAAGATAACCTCTGGTTCTACGCCTGAGGTGGCAGACATCGTAGATAGTGTATATAATTCTGTTCTTGAAAACGGCACCCATAAAGCCCCTTCTTTGAAGGTTGCCGAGGCTGCAAAGGTTATCGAGAATTCGCAACGCGATATCAATATCGCTTTTGTCAACGAGCTGTCTAAGATTTTTACCCTGATGGGTATTGACACGATGGATGTTTTGGAGGCGGCTGGCACCAAATGGAATTTTATCAAGATGAATCCAGGTCTTGTTGGTGGTCACTGTATTTCTGTTGATCCTTATTATTTAGCTCAAAGTGCTCAGCGCCTCGGCTATAATCCTGAGATTATTCTCGCAGGTCGCCGTATGAACGATGGTATGGGAGCTTACGTGGCCAGTCAAACTATCAAACTCATGCTAAAAAAAGGCATTCAGGTATTGGGTTCAAAGATTATCATTATGGGCTTTACTTTCAAGGAGAACTGTCCTGATGTGCGCAATACCCGCGTTATCGACATCTATCATGCCCTGCAGGAGTATAATTCAGATATTACAGTTTTCGACCCTTGGGCCAATCCCGATGTCGTTAAGCGTGAATATGATATCGAAATCGTCAACACGCTCCCATCTGATAAATATGATGCCGCTATCGTAGCCGTTGGTCATCGTCAGTTCCGCGAAATGGAAATTGATTTCGATGCACTTCTTCACAAAAATCATGTTATCTACGACGTGAAATCCATCATGCCTCGTGAGCTCGTCGACGGCCGCCTATGAAGTATTTCGTTCATCAAAGCAGTTACATCGACGACGATGTCGAGATAGGCGAGGGCACAAAGGTCTGGCATTTCTGCCACGTGCAGAAAGGTGCCCGTCTTGGTAAGAACTGCTCCTTAGGTCAGAACGTCAATATAGGCAACAATGTCCGTATTGGCAATGGGGTGCGTATTCAGAACAATGTATCTGTCTATGAAGGCGTAGAAATCGAGGATAATGTGTTCTGTGGCCCCTCTTGTGTGTTTACCAATGTTACCACCCCTCGCGCCCATTTTCCAGTTCATGGCATCTACGCCAAGACGCTCATTAAAGAAGGAGCCTCCCTCGGAGCCAACTGTACCATCGTCTGTGGCCACACTGTAGGCCGTAGTGCCCTTATAGGTTCAGGCTCAGTTGTCACCAAGGATGTGAAGGACTATGCCCTCATGGTAGGTGTACCTGCCCGTCAACTCGGCTGGGTTTGCGAATGTGGTAAGCGCCTCGATGACACTTTTCACTGTACCTGTGGTCGCACCTATCGTCTAACAAAAGATAATAATTTGGAAAAATGCAATTTAGAGATTTAAAATACCAGTACCAAGTACTGAAACAAGATATTGATCGCGCCGTTCTTGATGTGATGCAGTCTGGTGCTTTTATTATGGGCCAACCCGTTAAAGAACTTGAGGCCCAATTAGCCGAGTATGTTGGCGTCAAACATTGTATTACTTGTGCCAACGGCACTGATGCCTTGACGTTAGCCCTCAAAGTATGGGGCATAGGCTCTGGCGATGCTGTTTTTGTACCAGACTTTACCTTCTTTTCTACCGCAGAGGTGGTCAGCCTCGAAGGTGCCACGCCTGTCTTTGTCGATGTGGATGAAGAGACCTTCAACATCTCGCCCACAGACTTGGAACGAGCTATCAAGGAAGTCTTTAAAGAAGGTAAACTGACCCCAAAGGTTATTGTCGCTGTCGATCTTTTCGGCCTCCCCGCCAACTATCCCGCCATTCGCAAAATCGCTGATAGATACGACCTGCTGATTCTTGAAGACGGAGCCCAGGGTTTTGGTGGTGAGATTATGGGCAGAAAAGCCTGTAGCTTTGGCGACATCAGCACAACCTCCTTTTTCCCAGCCAAACCACTTGGATGTTATGGTGATGGTGGTGCTGTCTTCACCAATAATGATGATTGGGCTGTGCTCGCAGATTCTTACCGTGTTCACGGCAAAGGCACCTTCAAGTACGACAATGTCCGTATCGGTATGAACTCCCGTCTTGATACAATGCAAGCCGCCATTCTTCAGGTCAAACTCAAAGCCTTCGCAGACTACGAACTTTCCGCCGTCAATAAAGTAGCTGCCAGATATACAGAACTCTTGAAGGATGTTTCCTGCATCAAGACGCCCATTATCCCTACAGGCTTCTACTCAAGCTGGGCGCAGTACACACTCCGCCTCGACAGTAAAGTGCAGCGTGATGTGTTTCAGGCCAAACTAAAAGAGCAGGGTATCCCCTCGATGGTATACTATCCAACCCCAATGCACCTCCAGACAGCCTATCAATTCCCCACCCCTGTAAGGGCGGGGCGTCTGAAGGACGGGACGGGGGCAATCTGGCCAATCTCTACAAAACTATCTGAGACCGTTTTGTCGCTCCCCATGCATCCTTATCTTGCTGAAAATGATGTGAATTCTATTGTAAGAACTATTAAACTCTCTCTTTGAAATTATGATGAATTTGGAGAAATACTTATGACGATATAAATTATGATGCAACCCCAGATTATTCAACTTACAAAGCATTTTGATTTCCGCGGTAATTTATCAGTGATTGAGGAATTAAAAGATATTCCCTTTAAAATTGAACGGACGTATTGGATCTACGATGTTCCAGGAGGAGAACATCGGGGTGGGCATGCATATAAAGAGAACCAAGAATTTATAGTGGCTCTTTCAGGTAGTTTTGATGTTGTTTTGGATGATGGAAAGGATAAACAATGTTTTCATCTAAATAGATCTTATTATGGTCTTTATGTACCAAAGGGGTATTGGCGAGAAATGGAGAATTTTTCAACAAACTCTCTGGCGTTAGTTCTCTCTTCGACGAAATATGATCGTAACGACTATGTTTATGATTATGAAGAATTTAAGAAATTGAACCGATGAAGAAGAGTAGAGTATATGATTGTTCGGTGATTGAACTGAGTAGGCACCATGCTCCACAAGGTAACATAAGCGTTGTTGAAAATAACAAAGATGTCCCCTTTGAAATTAAGCGCACTTATTATTTATATGATGTGCCTGGCGGTGAGAGTAGGGGAGCACATGCTCATAAAGAGTTATCCCAACTTATCATAGCAGCGAGTGGTAGTTTTACTGTAACACTTGATGATGGTGAAGTTAAGCGTACCTTTTTACTAAACAGACCTTATCAGGGATTATATGTCGTACCTGGCATATGGCGTACACTAGATGACTTTTCATCAGGCAGTGTCTGTATGGTTTTAGCTTCTCATGGCTATGATAAGGAGGATTATATCAGGGATTATCAGGATTTTATTGAATACAAGAAAAACAAATAAGAAAAATGAAAGAATATTTTGTACTATTAGGAGGTAATAAACTCCTATGGGGACAGGTGTGTAAATTACGTGAATTTGGATACAAGGTTATTGTTATTGCTTGGAATGATAATCCTGACATTAAGGGTGATATGTTCATCCAAATGGATGTCAAAGACAAGGAGGGCATCATTAAGAAACTTGAAGAACTTGGTTTGAAGGATAATGTTGATGGCGCTTTGTCTAGCATTGATCTGGCTGCGCCAACTGTTAATGCCATTAACAAATGGGCAGGAAATAAATATATGCCAGAGAAGTTTGATGAAGTCTTGTCAAAAGAGGAAATGCGCAACTGTTGGATGAATGCTGGCGTATTTAATCGCATATCCAAGTTGGATGACGAATTTCCACTTGATGAAATCTATGAGGCCTCGCAGAAGATGAACCTAATCTGCAAGCCAAATGTGTCTGCAAGTTCTCGTGGAATCACTATTTTAGAGAAAGGGCAGACAAAGGCGGCACTCCAGGAGGCATTGGATAAAGCAAAGAAAGAATCGTTTGATAATAAATGTTTGATAGAAGAATTCGTTGAAGGTGAAGAGTTTACCGTAGACATGTTGGGCGATGCATATGGCAATGTCAATTGCTATGGAAGTTCTATACAGCACCATTCATTGTATGCATTGAAAAATCATGTAACGGTGATCCATCATTGGAACTCTCGCAAATACGATGATGCTACATGGAACCGTATAGCTGATTTTGGTATAGCCTGTTATAAGGCACTTGGTTTACATAGCATGTTCGGTCATTTGGAAATTATCATGAAAGAAGACGGCACCTTTACCCCAGTAGAGATGGGAGCTCGTAGTAGTGGATTCATATGCAGTCATACAGTAAGTGCAGCAAGCGGCCACGATTATTTAGGCGATTATGTAAAGATGCTCCACGGTGGAAAAGTTGAACCAGGAAATTATCTAAATGGTGAAAATGCTTCTATGTGGTTTGGATATGATATTCCATCTAATTCTGATAGTGCAGAAGCAACGGACATAACAGAGTTTTTGGATCCTCGTATAACTGTTCTCTACGAGAACCATGAAGGATTGAAAGTTGGTGTTCATTATGGTGATTATATCAATGATGGTGATCGCGATAAGTTTGGTTATGCAATTTTATGCGGCCCACGCGATATCATGACCTATGAGAGTGTACAGATATCGAATGAAAAGTTCTTAGATAAGTTCTTAGGACGTAAATAGTAAAAATTTAATTATTTAGGATTATGGAATGGAAACGATTGGGGCTAATTAAGGCACCCATGGAGCTAAATCCATGGCACAACAACTCAATGTTACAGCCAACTCCAATCCTCATGGACGACGTGATCCGAGTCTATGCAGGATTTAGGGATGAAAATGGCGTATCAAGAGTTGGTGCTATAGATTTAGATGCTGAAAATCCGACGAAAGTCGTAGGAGTTTGCAAGAAGCCTTTACTTGACATTGGTAGAGACGGTATGTTTGATGAAAATGGCGTATGTCCGACAGCGATTATACGATGCGGGTCAGATATTCGCCTTTACTATGCAGGCTATTGCCAGGGTAAAAAGGTGCGTTTCTGGGGGTTTACAGGTTTGGCAATTAGTCAAGATGGAGAGCATTTTGAGAGATATCAGGAAACACCTGTCACAGACAGAGTTAAATCTGAAGAATTGTTCAGGGCAATTCATTCTATCATGTTCGATGGTGAGAAGTACCGTGTTTGGTATGGAGGTGGAGATAAATTCATTCAAGGAGAGCATAAGACTCTTCCTGTATATGATATTCGCTATATGGAGTCTGAAGACGGCATTCATTTCCCGCCCCAAGGAACTTTGGCTATACCAGTACCAGAAGGCTATCATAGAGCAGGTCGCCCCTATGTTTTTCGTGAAAATGATATCTATAAGATGTATTATGGTGTAGGTATGGAAAAAATACCCTACCAACTTGCATATGCAGAATCATTGGATGGAGTTAAATGGGATGTTAAAGATATAAATTTGCCCCTATCGAAAGAAGGTTTTGATTCTCAGATGATGGCATATCCTGCATTTATACGAAATAAGAATGGTAAAGGATTCCTTTTCTATAATGGTAATAATTATGGATGGGATGGTTTTGGATGTGCAGAATTGATTAGTGAATGAATATGTATAGCAAAATTGGGCTTCCAACTCTGTCGTTACCTCACTACCATTTCTTTATGATGAAGAAACTATAAGAATATATGAATCTTTCCGTAATAATCAATGAAAAGGGAAAAATGATTAAATTAGAATGAGTAAAAAACTTATTATTTTTGGTGTAGGTGAAACTGCAGTTATGCTTTATAATTGTTTTACTTACGATTCAGAATACGATGTATGTGCATTTACTGTTGACGAGTCATACAAGATATCTGACACTTTACGAAATCTGCCAGTGGTTTGTTTTGAAGGTGTCGAAAAGATGTATCCGCCTGAGGACTATGAAATGTTTGTAGCTATTTCCAGCACGAACGTTAATTCGATCAGGAAAAGGATTTTTAATGAATGCAAAGCGAAAGGTTATAAATTTGCAACATATATTAGTTCACAAGCTTCCATTGGTTATGAGGCTGAAATAGGCGAGAACTGTGCTGTTATGGAAAATACGTCTATACAGCAATTTACTAAGATTGGTGACGATGTTATTATATTTAATAATAATGTAATAGGTCATAGTTCCGTAATTGGTGACCACGTATTTATCAGTTCTTGCATCGCTATGTCCGGTTATTGTAAAATTGGTGAATCATGTTTCTTAGGTGTTAATTGCACTTTCAATGTGGGTGTAGTTGTAGGTGATTATTGTTATATAGGGATGTCAACTGTTATTGAGAAGGATGTACCTGACTATACCCTAATAAAAGCTGAGCCTTCAAGACCTTATAGGCGAAATACAAAACAATTATATGGTCTTTAAATATATATTGTTATGAAGAGTTTTATTTTTCCTGGACAAGGTTGTCAGAAAGAGGGAATGGGAAGTGACCTCTATGAGCAATTCCCTAAGGCAAAGGAGTTGTTTGAGAGAGCAAATGATTTTCTTGGATATAGTATTACAGATGTAATGTTTCACGGTACTGAAGAGGAGTTGATGGAAACAAAAAATACTCAGCCATCGGTATTTGTCTATGAAACTATTCTTGCCCTATGCCAGAATGATGTTAACCCAGATGTAGTAGCCGGTCATTCACTTGGAGAGTTTGCTGCTTTGGTGGTTGCTGGTGTTTTGTCTTTTGAGGACGGTCTAAATCTTGTTCTTAACCGTGCTGTCATTGGACAAAAAGCATGTGAGAAGTATCCAACAGGAATGGGGGCAGTGATTGGTCTTTCTGATGAATATGTGGCACAGCGTATTAAAGAGATTTGGGATGAGACTGGTGAGCCTATTTATTTTGCCAATTACAATGGACCAGGACAGGTAGTTATAAGTGGTTCCTTGAAAGGAGTGATGAAAGCCTGTCGAGCATTAAAAAAAGAAGGAGCCAAAAAGGCTGTACCTTTGGCAATCGGAGGCTCTTTTCACACACCTTATATGGATGAAGCTCAAGAGGAACTTGGAGAGATTATCAAGAAAACCACCTTCAGTACGCCCATGATTCCTATCTATCAGTGCGTGGATGCCCTCCCCCACACTAACCCTGATATAATCAAGGAGAATCTGATCCAACATATTACTCATCCGGTACTTTGGACTGATATGACCCACAATATGGTTAAGGATGGTGTTACTGAATTCTATGAGGTCGGAACTGATGATACATTGGAAAAGATTGTTCGTCGTATGGCACCAGAACTTCACCAACAGTCTTTGCTCGATGTTCCAACATATGCAGGAAAAGTGAAGAATTACAAGATAGTAAAAGATCAATAAGAGAAAAAATAATAGCAAATAATATTGATATAATTATGACATTAGATGAATTTGTAAAGGCTTTCGCTGCCGAGTTTGACGAGACACCCAAAGATCAGTTTAAAACTAACACAGAGTATAAAAGTTTAAATGAGTGGGGGTCGCTGACTGCACTTTCAATCATTGCACTGGCTATGGAAGTTTTCGGTAAAAAAATTACCGGAGCGAATCTTCGTGCATGCAATACCATTGAAGATTTGTATATTTTGATTCAGAATAAGTAAATCCTCCTTTTTAATACAGAAGGTAAAAGTTGATGAAATGAAGGCTTTTATTAAGGCAATCAATTACGCCCTGCCTGATGGTGTATTAACCAACGAGCAGGTAGCGGCAATGTTTCCAGAGTGGACCGTTGAAAAGATAGAGAAGAAACTCGGGATCAAGCAACGGCATATAACTGCTGAGAATGAGACTGCGAGCGATATCGCCATTAAAGCCGCAGAACAATTATTTGAAACTAATGGTATTGACAAGAACGAAATAGATTATCTCATCTTTGTAACTCAAAGTCCTGATTATCATTTGCCAACAACGGCATGTGTGATACAGAAAAGAATGGGGCTAAGCCACAATATAGCAGCCATTGATGTAAATCTTGGTTGTAATGGCTTCGTTGTCGGATTATCTCTTGCGAAAGCAGTTATTTTGGCAGGTCAGGCTAAGAATGTTCTGCTACTTACTGGTGAAACCTATTCCAAGTATATGCATGAGCGTGATAAGAGCAATCGTACCATATTCGGAGATGGCGCGAGCGCAACTGTTGTGAGTACAGAAGGCATTGCTGAAATAGGAGACTTCGTGATAGGTACTGACGGAGAAGGAGCAGAGAATTTGATTGTAAAAACAGGCGGAGCCCGTCATTTAAAGCAAGCCAATGATTTAGAGTTTGATGATTTCGGTAATCCTCGCTCATCAGACAACCTTTATATGGATGGCCCAGCTATTCTTAATTATTCTCTTGAGTTTCTTACAAGTTTGGTGAACGACGTTTTAGAGAAGAATGGTCTTATTATGGATGACATTGACCTTCATGTGTATCATCAGGCAAACAGTTTTTTAGCTAATCTTGAGAGGAAAACATTGCGTATAGCACCAGAGAAGTATTACGTAAGTATCGAGAATACAGGAAATACAGTAAGCTCAACCATTCCTATCGCCCTTTGTGAGGCCATGAAGGAAGGTAAGTTGGTTAAGGGTATGAAAGTTCTTTCAATAGCCCAAGGACTCGGATACACTTGGGGCGGTATGGTACTCTTCTTCTAAAATGCTGCAAGTAGAAAGGTTTATAAATGAATTGATGTCGTCGAATTGCTATGTGGTTTATGATGACATGGAACTCCATTGCATGATTATAGATCCTGGCAGTGAAAAATCACAAAAAGAGATAGATTTTATAGAAGAAAACCATCTGCAGGTTGATTATATAATTATGACTCATGAGCATACTGACCATAATTGGGGGGTGAATGCTTTGCGTGATAGATATAAGACAGCCAAGTTGGTTTGCTCAGAATTCTGTAATAAGTTCGTAAAGAAAACGAGCTATTTCTATTTTCTATATTATTACGATGACCCTGATTATCGTTATGAAATAGAAACGGCGGATCTTATCATATCAAAACAAGAGGAAGCGATGGAATGGGGTAAATATAAACTCCATTTCATGTTAACACCAGGCCATAGCCATGGTTCAATGTGTATTGATATTGATGATATGCTTTTTACAGGGGATACTATTATGCCGACTAAGCCCTATTTTAATGGAAGAGATAGTAATGAAGACGAGTGGAGTGAATCAGTTAAAAGAGTTTTGAAACGTTATTCACCATTGACTCATATTTATCCAGGTCATGGAGACGAAATACTCCTTGATAATTGGAATAAGCGATATAATATATTTTGATATGATACCATTTTTATCATTAAAAGACGTTACGGCTCTGCATGGTGCAGAGATAAATGAGGCTGTAAGCCGTGTTGTAAACGGGGGATGGTACCTCCAAGGTAAGGAGAACGAACAGTTTGAGAAACATTACTCAGATTTTATAGGAACGAAGTATACAATAGGTTGTGCCAATGGATTGGATGCCCTGATTTGGATATTTCGTGCATATATCGAAATGGGCGTGATGCAGCCGGGCGATGAGGTAATTGTGCCGGCAAACACTTATATCGCAACGATATTGGCAATTACTGAAAATGGATTGGTACCAGTATTATGTGAACCAAAGCCCAATACATTGGAAATTGATGATGACTTAATAGAGGGATTGATAACCACTAAGACCAAGGCAATAGCTGTAGTTCATCTTTATGGACGTATAGCATATACTGAGAAAATAGGCGAATTATGTAGGAAGTATAATCTGAAACTGGTAGAGGATAATGCACAGGCTCATGGATGTAAATTTTATGATGGAAGAGTAACAGGCTCTATAGGTGATGCCGCAGGTCATAGCTTTTATCCAGGCAAGAACCTCGGTGCTTTAGGTGATGGCGGTGCAGTTACCACAAATGATCCAGATCTTGCAGAAATAGTTAGGGCCTTGGCAAACTATGGTTCTCAAAAGAAATATGTTTTCAAATATGCTGGCCGTAACAGTCGCTTGGATGAGATTCAGGCTGCGGTTCTTGATGTAAAACTAAGGTATCTTGAAGAGGACAATCAGCGTCGTAAAGAGGTAGCCCATTATTACAATGAGCATATCAAAAATCCATTGATCTCTCTTCCGGACTTGTTGCCTGATGACCAAAATGTTTATCATTTGTTTCCGATATTAGTTGGAGAAGGGAAACGAGATGTTTTGCAAGACTATTTGGAAAAAAACGATGTAGGCACAGTCTGTCATTATCCAATAGCTCCGCATCAACAGGAATGCTATTCAAAAGAGGTATGGAATACACCTCAATTGAATTTGCCAATAACAGAGAAGTTGGCTAATGAAGAATTGAGCCTTCCAATTGGGCCGACAATAAAAATGGGAGAAGTCGCAGAAGTGGTAAATTTGTTGAACAGTTGGAAATGATGAATGATAATTCCAATTTTAAGGATGGGCTAAAGGGTACTTCGCTATTTGGTGGTGTAAGTGTTATCAATATATTTGTAAATATCTTAAAATCAAAAGTATTAGCCATTTTGTTAGGGCCATCAGGAATGGGTGTTTATGGTATGTTTACATCTGCTGTTGATTTGATAAATAAAGGCACAAACTTTGGTATAAGAACTAGTGCTGTAAGAAACGTTTCTCAGGCATTCTCTACAAATGATGTAGACTTAATAGCGCATTCTGTAGCTGTGACAAAGAAAGTTGTCTTAATGACTGGGCTTTTAGGTATGTTATTGTTTATTGTCTTAGCTCCTTTTTGGAGTAAGATGTCATTTGGAAACTATGAATTTGTAGCTGCTTTCTCTATATTATCATTATATCTGTTGTTGACTCAGCTGTACGATGGACAGAATGTAATTATGCAAGGAACAAAAAAATATAAGAACCTTGCAAAATCAAATGTATTAGGAAGCGTGATGTCCTTGGCATTTTCTGTCCCTTTTTTTTATTTCATGGGCATTGCAGGGATAGCTCCTTCTATAGTTGTAGCAGCCTTTGTAAAGTTCCTTTTTGCATACTATTATGCTAAAAAAGGCAACATTAGGACAATAAAAGTCGGTTTAAGGAAAGTTTTTTCTGAAGGTCAAGGCATGATAAACCTTGGGTTTTATATAGCATTAAGTGGTATATTAACATCTCTGTCGGGGTATGTTGTTCGTGCCTATATCAGTAATGTTAGTGGGTTAGAAGATGTCGGCCTTTTTACCTCTGGTTTTTATATAGTAAGTGTTTATACGGGAATCGTGTTTTCTGGTATGGGCACGGAATTTTATCCACGTCTTTCATCAATGACAAATGATAATGGATTGTTTGTAAAAGCAATTAATGATCAGATTGTGTTAGCTTTGATTCTAATTTCTCCTTTAATATGCTTATTCCTGATATTGGGAGATATTGGGGTGATTCTTCTTTATTCTACCGATTTTCTAGGCATTACATGGATGATAAACTATGCTATGATTGGAATGTTATTGAAGGCACCAGGATGGTGTATGGCTTATGCTATACTTTCAAAGGGCTCTTCGCAAATATATTTCTTTTCAGAACTTGTTTCTATCATTGTAACTACTGCACTGAATATTGTTTTATACAAATATTATGGTATTGATGGCTTAGGGGTGTCTTTTATTCTCACATATCTCTTTTATATGTTTTTAGAATTATTTGTTTGTGTGTGGTCATTTAACTACTCCTTAAATTGGACTATAATAAAATCAGTTATTCCATTAATTATTTTACCATTGATATGTTTAGTAATAACAAGTACTCTTTCAGATACTTTGCACTACACATTGGGTGTTATTGTTGTCTGTATTTCCCTATATTATTCATATAAAAGAATCTCAAGTGTTATTGATATAAAAAGGTATATAAGGCGATGAATATTGTAATAATTGGTGAATTTAGTGGTCTTTCAAAGAACCTAAGTGATGGCTTTTATCAGAACGGCCATGAATGTTTTATCTTTTCTTATGGTGATGGATATAAGAAAATAAGTCTTGGGCATAAAGGTCATATAATTAAATCATATAATTCGAAATTTGGGAAATTGCTATTTGGCACTTTAGAAAAATATAAGTTACGTAAATATGTTAGGAAACTATCAAAAACTCAATTATTTGACGTTGTTATTGTATTGAACCCTTCTTTCTTAAAACGTAAATTTTTCTTTTGGGACACTCGTTTCACAGAAAAGATGATTATGAGGCTTGTAAAAGATCCTGCCCAAATATATATGTTAGCTTGTGGTAATGATATTGTGTTTTATGATTATTGGATACATAAAAAGACTAGGAGTTATGATATGATAAAATTGTGTGAGAAACAATTTACACATCCTATACAGAAATTATTGCATAAAGAATATTCAAAATTTATTCATAAAATCATCCCAACTACATTTGATTATGCGCAAGCATGGAGATGTTCATGTTATGCAAAAGGATTTAGAGTGTTTCCTATGATACCAATGCCCGTTAATCTAGATAACTTCAAAGTTGCTAATTCTATTGAAGAAAAGATAGTTGTGTTCCATGGCCTAAATCGCCCATTATTTAAAGGTACGTCGTATATAGCAGAAGCGATGAATAGGCTTGAAAAAGAATATCCAGATAAAGTGGTGTGCATTATAAAAGGTAATCTCCCATATGTAGAGTATGTAAAAATACTAGAAAAGACAAATATTGTCATAGATCAGGTTTATGGATTCTCCCCTGGTATGAATGCATTGTTTTCAATGGCTATGGGTAAAGTTGTTTTAGGTGGTAATGGAGATGGTTTTAAAAAAGAAATGAGAACACCTGATATACCAATTATTGACATATGTCCTGACAGTAACTTTATTTTTAATGAGCTGGAAAAACTAATTCTCAATCCTTCGTTAATATTGGAATTATCTTTAAAGTCAAGATTATATATTGAGCAATACCACGATAGTAGGAAGGTTGCAAAATCATATCTTGATATTTTTGAAAGTGAGTAATATCTGCACTTGTTTCAAATATGATTTCCTTACTCGATAAAACTATTCGAACCTATTATTGGTATGGGTTACTACTCTATGCCATTCTTTTCTTATATTGGGAGAATAGTATGAGTTGGTATAATGTTCTCAACTTCTTTACCTTTGTTAGTTTTGCTTTCATACTATGGATTAGTTCTAATAAATCAGATGAATATTATACAAGGAATAGATTAGGTATCACAGTATTTGTTTATTCTTTCATATTTGTAGGTCTATATCTGGTTATGTCGGATTATTATACAGGGAATACTTTCTTGTTTTCTGTGGCAGACGCAAGGACATATGAAAGATACTCACTCGCAATTGTGAATAGCGACATGACGATTCAGGAAGCTATTAGTTTCTTGGTAAAGCATAGGTTTGATTATGACGATTGGGGCGCTTTCATCTTTATGTTATATCCTTATTCTATAATTAAATCAAAACTGGCTCTAAATTTTGCATATATTACATTAGGTACTATATCTTCAATTTTCTTGTTTGATATTGGTAATAGATTTATGCTACGTAGTTATGCGTATTTAGCGTCTTTGAGTTACTCCATAGCTTCTTATTCTCTTTTCTTTTACGGCTCGCATCTTAAGGAAACAGCGATGCTTTTCTTTGTTACAATCAGTTTCTTTTGTTTCTTTAAATATATGGATAGTAGAAAGTCGTCCAATATGCTATTTGGAATTATTTTCTCATCTATTTTGTTTTTTTTCCGCCCGGTTATTGCAGTACTGATTTGGATGTCAATCATGGCTTCGTATGTGTTGGGGAAAAAGAATGGCTCGAAGACCTTGATCGTTGGTTTTATAGTCATAATGATTATTCCAATATCTTATTTTGTGGTGAACGATATTCTTATGCAATATACTGCCCAAGGAGATTTGCTTAACTCACCAAATTATGTTGAAGACAATTCAAGTTTTTCAATTGCAGTAAGTGCTGTTGGTGCTTTTTTAGGCCCAATACCTATTCTTCTACAAATCAAAAATGCATTTTCTCCATCACCTATATATGGTTCTGGTTTGTTGCTTAAATGTTTATTGTTAGTCCCCTTCTATAATGGCTTGGTCTATTGTTATAAAAAAAGAAATCCGTTTTTATTGTCCTTGTATAGTTTTACTATTGCAGAAATGGTATGCCTAGCAATTGTTAAAGATGGACTAGAATTGCGAAAAGCGTTAGCCCATGTACCGTTCTTTATTCTATCTGCATTTTGGTTTTTATCGGAATATGATAAGGATGTAGATGAAGAAATATATATTTCCCCATATTATATATCAACTAGAAGATGGTTTTATTTGAGCGCGATAGTCTTCTTTGTTGTTGTCATAGCATGGAATACACTTAGATATTGACATTTTGAAATTATGTGTACATTAATTACTGCACCATATTCTCCTATTGGAGGCGTCACAACATTTGTTAATTCCATTGTGCCTGAATTTAAGGGACGCACCATTATTTTTAGAAGAGGCAAACGAATAGAGAAAAATATAGTGATTAATTATTTGTCTTTGGTGTTATCTCCTTTACGTTTTTTTTGTTATTTGCTATATTATAATCCCTCTAAAGTAATTATAAATACATCACTTAGTAATTCTTTGCTTTATCGAGATGGAATATTTGTTATAGTTGCAAAAATACTCAAAAAAGACATATTATTAGTAATTCATGGGTTTAAAGAAAAGTCATTAGTTCATAAAAAATTATTGAAATTGGGTTATTTTAGGGCAAATGCTATTTGCGTTTTGTCCGAATCCTATAAAAATGCCATAGTTGAGGCTGGTTATAAAGGCAATACCTATACTCAATTTAATCCAGTTTCTAAAGATATTCTATATATAAAGGACGAAAAATACCCCTCATTGTCTCGATTGTTATTTATGGGACGTATTGAGACTGCAAAAGGTATATATATATCTCTAGATGTTTTCAGGACTCTAAAAAAAAGACATCCAGAAATTTTATTCGATATTGTAGGAATTGGTAGTGAATATGAAAATGTATTGCAGTATATAAAGGATAACGATATTGAGGGGATTACTATGTATGGTTTTAAATCTGGAGATGAAAAAAAAAGAATACTAATGAACAATGCTATAACACTTCTCCCTTCATATAATGAAGGTTTGCCCATTAGTATACTTGAAGCGATGGCTGTTGGTCAACTTGTAATAACAAGGCCTATTGGAGGAATTGTGGACCTATACCAGCACTGTAATTTTGGTAAACTGATTTCTTCTTCACGGGCAAAAGATTTTGCGGAGGCTTATGAAGAGCTGATTGCTAATCCTGAAAAGGTTATACTTACGCGTATGCGAAATAGAGAATTTGCGAGGGAACACTTCTCGCCTCAGGCAATTGCAAATAACATAGAAAGGATTTTTGACGAAATGCAAAAATGATGAGTAAAGCAGGCATAAACAAAGTAATAAATGACCTTTCAACGTACATCGAGAAAGAAGACTTTAAAGGCTGGGATCCATATGATTATCTGAGTTCGTGGTTCCCATTCAGATGGTTTGGGAAAATGGTTCAGGCTATTGCCGTTCAAGCGGGGAAACTGATGCCAGTAAATCTCAGACCTATCTTTGGTATAAAAAAAGAATATAACCCTAAGGGATTGAGTCTGATGTTGCAAGCTTATTGTATCCTTTATAAAGAGACAAAAGAAGAGAAATATTTGCAGATAGCCCATAATTTGTTCCGTCAAATTATGACTATGAAGAATGATTCTGATTATCTTTGTTGGGGCTATAACTTCACTTGGGCAAACCCTCATCATGTACACCCTCCATTCACACCATCTGTAGTGGTTGAAGCTTTTGTTGGATTTGGTATTTTTAGCTATTATGAAATGACAGGAAGTGAAGAGGCTAAGTATGCTCTGATAAAGATGACTGATTTTTTTCATGATTGCTTAATATGGACAAAGACTGAGAGCGGATTAAGTGTCAGCTATACTAAAGAAGAAAAGTCTTATTGCTATAATGCTTCGATTTTAGGTGCTTCTATTTTGGCAAGAATCTATTCAATAACAAATGACATCCGGCTTAAGGAAGAAATAAAGGGACTGACATCCTTTGTTCTATCCCATCAAAAAGAAGACGGACACTGGGAGTATTCATATAATCCAGAAACAGGGAAAGAGTATAGCCAAATAGATTTTCATCAGGGATTTATTATTGATGCGCTTGCAGATGTGGATAAATATTGTCCTTTGGACATTAGCAAGGATATTAAGATTGCTATAAGGAAAGGACTAGATTATTACAGAAAGGTCCAGTTCAATGGTGAGGGGATCTCTTTATGGAGAGTTCCAAAGCAATATCCTGTAGAGATTCATAACCAGGCTCAGGGAATTATTACTTTCTCAGAATTTTCATCTGAAGATAATGACTTTTTGGAATTTGCTAACACCATCGCCCAGTGGACTATTTATAATATGAAATCTTCTAAGGGCTACTTTTATTATAGAAAATATAAATACTATACAATCAGGATTCCATATATGCGCTGGTCACAGGCATGGATGCTATTGGCTCTTTGCACTTTAAAGAGAGTATTAGAAAAAAGCGACAGCGAATAATCTCTCGTACTGAACAATGATTTGGTGGCGAAAAAACTGATTGGGATATATAATTAAGTGTTAAAGAAGTAATGTGGTTTAAGTGCTTACGACTACCATTTCAGTACGAGCCTGAGATTCCTGACGACTATACTGAACAGGGAGTAGAGAAGGGGGCGAAGATGCAAGGCTGCAATGTGACGCATCCTGACGTACTGCGCATTATGTCAGAGACGAAGCCTCTGAAGTTGGGCGAGGCTATGGCATGGATAGATGCCCACCAAAAGGAGTTCGCTTTTTCGACAGTTATCGTAGATACGGATGACGGAAAGAAATTGTCGGTATATGCTGACAGGAAACCGAGGTTGTTCGTGGAAAAGCGGTCGCTGAATGCTATCCGTCACTTGAACACGCTGCTAAACAAAGCGAACGAGACGCTGGAGGATGGAGGCTACCTGTGGTGTCACTGTCGCACAGCGTCTCTTAAGCGATGGACTATCATGGCGAAATATCCATGGGGCATCAATTACTTTGTTTTTATCTGTCACTTCCTGTGGCATCGCTTAATACCGAAGTTGAATCTTACTAAGAATTTCTATTTCTTGGTAACTAAGGGAAAAAGTCGCACGCATAATCGTGTAGAGGTGTTAGGGAGAATGTATCGAGCTGGTTTTGAAGTGGTAGATGAAGAATATCGTCATGGAGAGTTCTTCGTGTTGGCTCGCAAGGTAAAAGCGCCGATTTGGGACGATGTCCCCAGTGGCTCGTTGCTCATCAAGTTGAAGCGCGTGGGAAAAAATAAGGAGTTAATAGGTGTGTATAAATTCCGCACCATGTATAGTTATTCGGAATACCTGCAACCTTACATTTATGAGCACAATCATTTGCAGAAGGGCGGCAAGTTTGCCGATGACTATCGGGTGACACCCTGGGGGAAGTGGATGCGTAAATTGTGGATTGATGAGCTACCCATGTTTATCAACTTTTTTAAGGGGGAGATGAAACTGGTAGGTGTTCGCCCACTGTCGCGCCATTATTTCAGCCTCTATATGCCAGAGATGCAGGAGTTGCGCACAAAGGTAAAGCCTGGTCTACTGCCACCGTTCTATTACGACAAGCAGACGCCAAAGACTATCGAAGAGGTACAGGCATCGGAGCGTAGATATATCGAAGCCTGCTTGAAACATCCCGTTCTCACAGACATCCGCTACTTCTTCGGTACGATAGGAAATATAATTTTTCGAGGGAAAACGAGTAAGTAAATGAGAATCATTGACAATATACAAGAAGTTAATAGTCTACATTGGAAATTGTTGCTGCAGACATCCAAGACGCGCAGCTTCTTCCAATCAAGAGAATGTTATGATTTGTACGCGGCTAATCCATCGTTTATGCAGCCATTTTGTTTCGCTGTGGAAGATGTTGGCCAATTGAAAGGTGTCATCGTGGGATATATCCAGCGTGATGGTGGAAGAGTTAAGAGGTATTTATCGCGAAGAGCTATCATCAATAGTGGTCCGCTGTTGGCTGATGATATTTCTGATGAAGCATTATTTATGCTTTTGATAGAGTGCCGTAAGCGGTTGCAGGGCAAGGCTATTTACGTGGAATGCCGAAACTTTGAGGACTATTCACAACATAAGGATGTGTTCGAGCATTGCGGCTTCAAATATGTTCCTCATCTTAACTTCCATATTGACACGACTTCGGAAGAAATTGTTAATCGGAACCTCGGCAAGAGCCGCAAGCGTGACATTAAGACGTCATTCAGGGATGGCGCTGAGATTGTTGAGCATCCAACCATAGATGAAGTGCGAGAATTCTATGCCATTCTGAGTGACCTATATATACATAAGGTGAAGACACCGCTTTATCCAATCTCGTTCTTTGAACGACTGTATCAGCAAGATTATTCTAAGTTCCTGTTCGTCAGGTTGAATGGGAGGATTGTAGGTGGAACTGTCTGCATCTGCCTCTCTGGTTATGCCGTCTATGAGTGGTTTGCTTGTGGTGAGGATGGTGTTCACAAGAACATCTACCCCTCGACCGTTGCCACATATGCAGGCATCCGCTATGCTGCCCAGAATGGTTTTCAACATTTCGACATGATGGGAGCAGGCAAACCAAATGAGGGCTATGGAGTCCGTGACTTTAAAGCAAAGTTCGGAGGGCAGTTGGTAGAGCATGGACGTTTCATAAATGTTATAAACCCTTTACTATATATTGTTGGTAAACTTGGAGTGAAACTCTTAAAAAAATTCAACTAATGAACATACTAATAGACATTGGTCATCCTGCTCATGTACATTTACTGCGACAGACTAGTGAAGAACTTAAACGTCACGGTCATCAGGTATTCTTTTCTGTGAGGGATATTCCGGTAGCAAAAAGATTGATGAACTTCTATGGAATGGAATATATTGACTTGGGCAAGAAAAAGGACTCTATCCTTGGAAAGGGGATGACAATTCTCAAACAGGATATGAGAATGCTTTGGTTTGTATGGCGAAACAAGATAGATGTTGGGCTTAGTTCTGGAATTGTATTGTCACATGTCTCAAAGTTGAGCAAAATGAAATCGTTTGTTTTTGACGATGACGATGATGCGGCAGAGCCATTAGTTGTGAAGTTCGCCCATCCGTATTCTGACGCAGTCTTTACGCCTTCTGCCATAAAAAGGCAGACAGAGAATGCGATATATTATGATGGTTGTCATGAATTAGCCTATTTGCATCCTAATCATTTCAAACCTGATGTGTCTGTGTTAGAAAAAGCGGGACTACACGTTGGGGATAAATTCTATATTTTACGGTTTGTGGCCTTCAAAGGACATCACGACGTAGGACAAGGGGGCATCTCATTGGAACAAAAACGGCGTGTCGTTAAATTGCTGGCACAATATGGCAAGGTGATTATAACTTCTGAGCGTGAGATAGAACCAGAGTTTGAACAATATAGGTTGCCTGTACCTCCAGAAGATATCCTTTCGCTGATGTATTATGCTACAATGTTTATTGGTGACAGTCAGACGATGACTTCAGAGGCTGCTATCATGGGAGTGCCTGCATTGAAATGTAATACTTTTGCAGGCAAATTGTCTGTACCAAATGAACTGGAACAGAAATATGGGCTGTGTTATGCCTATCATCCTGATAGCTTTGAGCAGTTCTATGAGCATATTGAGCGATTACTCAAACAACCAGACTTGAAAAAGATATGGATGGAGAAACGTGAAAAGTTTCTCTCTGATAAGATTGACGTTTCTTCCTTCTTTACATGGTTCATAGAGAATTATCCAGAAAGCAAGAAAGTAGTGACAGAAAATCCTGACTATCAGTATAATTTCAGATAAATGGACTTTACACGTCAGAAATATCGAGAGTTCATTTCTCAGCTGAAGTTCTGCGGCTATGAGTTTATTACATATGCAGAGTATTGTGGTGGGAAACTGCCGCAACGGTTTGTGATACTTAGGCATGATGTAGATTTAAAGCCACTCAACTCTTTCGGTGTAGCAAAGGATGAGAAAAAGATAGGGGCAAAGGCTACATACTATTTTCGGGCTGTACCAGAAAGTTGGGATGATGAGATTATAGTGCAGATCCATCAGATGGGGCATGAGGTTGGCTATCACTATGAATCGCTTACAACGTGTAGGGGTGATGTGGTGAAGGCTTTTGGAGATTTTGCCAAGAACTTAGAAAGGTTGAGGCGGTTGGTACCAGTGAGTACAATCTGCATGCACGGAAGTCCACGTTCACCATACGACAGTAAGGACATCTGGAAGAAATATAATTATAGGGATTTGAAGATTATAGGCGAACCTTATCTGACTACCGATTTCTCTAAGTTGCTCTATCTGACAGATACGGGCAGACGGTGGGATGGCTATAAGGTAAGTGTAAGGGACAAAATTGAGGGTTATCAAGAGAAATGGAGCGAAAAAGGCTGGTCATTTCATTCTACCAATGACATCATCAGGGCATTGCAGGAGAACCGACTGCCAGATCAGTTGATGATTACAACTCATCCGCAACGATGGTATGACTTTGGTTTTTGCTGGATTAAGGAACTGGTTATGCAGAATATTAAGAATGTGGTGAAAGCCACGATTGTAAGGCGAAAAAGATAATATCATGTTAAAGATATTGACTGTGATAGGGGCGAGGCCTCAGATTATTAAGGCGGCTGCGATATCAAGGGCTGTCAGAGAGAAGTATGCTGATAAAGTGGAGGAGAAGATTCTGCATACAGGACAGCACTATGATGAGAATATGAGTGCGGTATTCTTTGATGAATTAGGGATTCCGCAACCAGATTATAACCTTGGTGTAGGCTCTGGCAAGCATGGCGAACAGACTGCAAAGATGATTGCAGGAATCGAAGATGTACTGATAAAGGAGCATTTTGATGGTATCTTACTTTATGGCGATACCAACTCTACATTGGCTGGAGCTGTGGCAGCATCGAAACTGCATGTGCCCATATTTCATGTGGAGGCAGGATTGCGGTCGCATAATATGGCGATGCCAGAGGAAGTGAATCGCATCGTATGTGATCAATTGTCGTCAATACTATTCTCTCCAACAGAGACTGGTATGAAGAACTTGAAGGAAGAAGGATTCTTGATGTCAACAGCAAGATTTAAAAATGGTAAGTGCAGGCGAGTGGTTAATAGTGGTGACGTGATGTATGACAATAGTTTGTACTTTAGCCAGAAGGCAAAAGAAAAATGTGACATCATCAAACGACTAGGACTGAAGAGAGGAGACTATGTGCTGGCTACAATACATCGAGACAATAATACGGATAATAAGGAACGATTGACAAGTATCTTTAGGGCTTTGCTCGATATTGCAGAAAAAGAGAAAGTGGAAGTTGTTTTGCCGCTGCATCCACGAACAGCCAAATTACTATCCATGAATTTGGTAAAGGAAGTTTGCGATAGGCTGTTAGCATCGAAGATGATTAAGCTTCTACCGCCAGCATCGTTTTTTGAGATAATTGAACTGGAGCGGAATGCCCAATTGGTGATGACAGACAGCGGGGGCGTGCAGAAGGAGGCATTCTTCTTTGAACGTCCATGCGTGATACTGCGCCCTGAAACGGAATGGGTAGAAATTGTGGAGCATGGTGCAGGCATTATAGCTGATGCTGACTATGACAGAATAGTCAACGCATATAATGAATTGACGGGGAAGGAAGTGAGATTTCCGAAACTATTTGGAGATGGACATGCTGCAGAAACCATATTAAAGCACATAGTAGAATACCTGTCGTAAATGAAAGTCTATACTGATAGTCTGCATAAGATAGCATATGCCACCGATGCATCTGTGTATCGGGAGAAACCATTCGGCGTGGCCTATCCTGAAACCGTGGAGGATATTCAGGAACTGATGCGTATGGCCCGAGAGAGAAAGACGCATCTGATTCCACGAGCAGGAGGAACATCGATAGCTGGGCAGGTAGTTGGAAGTGGAATTGTTGCGGATATCAGTAAGCATTGGAACCATATATTAGAAATCAATCAGAAAGAGCGATGGGCGAGGGTAGAGCCTGGCGTGGTGCGCGATGAATTGAATATCGCACTTAAGCAGTATGGCTTATTCTTTAGTCCAGAGACATCTACTAGTAATAGATGCTGTATTGGGGGAATGTTCGGCAATAACTCCTGCGGCACACATTCGCTGGTATATGGTAGCACAAGACATCATGTGATAGCTTGCAAGGGCGTGTTGACTGATGGCTCGGTGTTTGATACGGAAAGGATTGACAGAACAAATACCCTGCTGGATAAGATATTGACTCAATTAGAGACATGGGCTGGCGATGAAAAGATTTGCTCATTGATAGAGAAGAATTATCCTGATAAGGGGTTGAGGCGTAGGAGTTGTGGGTATGCGATAGATGAGGCGATAGAGATTGTCTTGGAGAACCCAGGGCTGGCATTGTGTAAACTGTTGGCGGGAAGTGAGGGGACGTTAGCCTTTATTACGGAAATCAAGGTTTCGCTGGATGTGTTGCCACCTAAAGAAATCATGGTGGTTTGTGGGCATTGCGTTACGCTTGATAAGAGTTTTGAGGCGAATTTGGTTGCACTTAAGCATCATCCCACAGCCATAGAACTGATGGATGGTGACATACTGGAGCTGAGCAAGGGGAATGCAGAACAACAAAAAAACCGATTCTTCGTAGAAGGCGAACCTGCGGCATTGCTGATAACAGAACTAAGAGCTGATACCAGAAAAGAACTTGATGCTCAGGCAGATGCATTAGAGAAAGACTTGGTTGATAGTGGCTTGGTATATCTCAATACTAGGGTATATGGCGCAGATGTGCAGAAAGTATGGGCATTACGCAAGGCGGGCTTAGGTATTCTTGGTGGAATGAAGGGTGATGCTAAGCCCATGGGAGTGATAGAGGATACAGCTGTTGCGCCTAAGTTTCTGCCAGCCTATATGAAGGATTTCCAAGAGATGACGCATCGGCTTGGAGCAAATGTGGTATACTATGGACATATAAGTACAGGCGAACTACACCTTAGACCTATCCTCAACCTAAAATCCAAAGAAGGACAGAAATTATTTCGGGATTTGGCTACAGAGACAGCCCTGTTAGTGAAGAAACATCGTGGCAGCATCAGTGGAGAGCATGGTGACGGGCGACTTCGTGGTGAGTTTATTAAATTGCTATATGGTGATGAGACTTATGAATTGATGCGACAGGTGAAAAAGTGTTGGGATCCAGATGGGTTACTGAATGTTCATAAGATAGTAGATACACTGCCGATGGACTCTATGCTCCGCTTCGATGTAAATCAGGAATACGATATAGAGAAGCGTTTAGGTTCGGATCATACTTACTTTAATTGGAAGGCGGCATTTGATGAGTGTACTGCTCCTGGGGCTACTGGTGCTAAAAGCCAGATGAATGCGCTGATGTGTTCAGTAGAACAGTGTAATGGTGCAGGTGATTGCAGAAAGAGCAATCTGATAGGCGGTACGATGTGTCCAGCCTATAAGGTAAGTGGAGATGAAATAAAGACCACTCGTGCGAGAGCCAATGTGGTGAGGGAGATTTTGACGCATAGCGGCGATGATGCCCTTATTAAAGAGGTATTGGACTCGTGTTTGGCTTGTAAGGGTTGTAAAACAGAGTGCCCATCAAATGTGGACATGACTCGCCTGAGGGCGGAGGTGCTACAGCATTATTATGATAAGCATGGAACACCCTTGCGCTCATATCTGGTAGCACGTATGGCGCAGATAGAACAGATAGGTGCAAAGGTTAAACCTCTATATAACTTCTTGGCTTCGTGGAGCTTTTCATCAGCAATAATAAAAAGATTGATCAGCTTCTCGGTAGAAAGACAGATTCCTACACTGAGCAGATGCTCCATGCGACAGTTGGTTAAGAAAGAGCAAACGCAGTATCGAATAGCTCGCCCTAAAAAGAAAATATATTTGTTTGCAGATGAATTCACCAATCTACAGGAAGCTGAGTTGGGCTTGACTTTTGCCAAGTTGCTGATGCGGTTAGGCTATAAGGTGGAGATACCTAAGCACACAGAGAGTGGAAGAGCCGCCATATCAAAAGGTTGCTTGAAATATGCGAAAAAGTTTGCAGAAAAGAACGTGATGATGCTGAAGGGAAAGGTATCAGGAAGTCATCCGTTGATAGGTATCGAACCTTCGTGTATCTTGAGTTTTAGGGACGAGTATCCTGATTTGGTTTCGGCAGAATGGCGTCAGGATGCCGTTGAACTAAGTAAGAATTGCATGCTATTTGATGAATTTCTGCTGAGGGAGATACAGGAAGGACGCATTAGTGCGGATGATTTTGAGAACGCAGATATGGAGATATGGCTGCACGGACATTGTCATCAGAAAGCATTAGTAGGAGTTGATAAAACGACGAACGTGTTGGAAACATTGCTGAGCGGAGCAAAGGTGCATGTGATACCAAGTGGGTGTTGTGGCATGGCTGGCTCGTTCGGGTATGAGAAGGAGCATTATAAGACATCACTGGAGATAGGTGAGATGACTCTATTTCCTACTGTTCGCAAGGTGATGGACAGTCTAAACGAGCATCCTACGTATGTGGCTGCGCCTGGAACGTCATGCAGACAGCAAATTTATGATGGGACAGGTGTAAAAGCTGTACATCCGATAGAAATACTGTTCAGGTATCTGAAAGTGAAGATTGAAAAGTGAAGATTGAAAAATTAAATATCAATAAAAGTAATGAAAAATTTTGCATTGATTGGTGCTGCGGGGTATATCGCCCCACGACACATTAAGGCTATTGCCGACACTGGTAATAACCTGATGGTGGCTTATGACAAGTTTGACAGCGTAGGAAGACTTGACAGTTCGTTCCCTGAGTGTTCGTTCTTTACAGAACAGGAACAATTTGACCGTTTCTGCTCAAAACAGATGCATTCGGATGATAAACTGGACTGGTTGAGTATCTGTACACCTAATTATACACATGATGCTTTTATTCGATATGGTCTGAGATTGGGCGTGGACGTGATTTGTGAGAAGCCGCTGGTGCTGAATCCTTATAACATCGATAATCTGATGGAGATAGAAAAGGAAACAGGACATAAGGCCTATAACATTTTGCAGTTGAGGTTGCATGACAGTATTGTGGCCCTTAAGAAAAAAGTGGATGAAGGACCGAAGGATAAAATCTACGATGTTGACCTAACATATATTACCTCTCGTGGTAAGTGGTACTATGCCTCGTGGAAGGGTGATGTGCATAAGAGCGGTGGTGTGGCTACGAATATCGGCGTTCACTTCTATGATATGCTGCAGTGGGTGTTCGGTCCAGTGAAGGAGAATATCGTCCACGTGATGAGTTTTGACCGTGTGGCAGGTTATCTGGAGCTAGAGAAGGCTCGGGTACGCTATTTCCTTAGCATCAATTCAGAGTGCCTGCCTGAGAATGCCGTGCAAGGAGAGAAGAAAACCTACCGTACACTGAATATCAATGGTGACGAATTTGAGTTCAGCGCAGGATTTACGGAACTACACACTAAAAGCTACCAGAAGATTTTGGCTGGTGAGGGTTTCCGCATTAGCGAGTCACGACCTTGTATCGAGATTGTAAGTGAGATACGCCATGCAGAGCCTATCGGTCTGAAGGGTGACTATCACCCACTGGCCAAGATGCCATTAGCTAAGCACCCCTTTGGATGGGACGAAAAGAGGTAAAGTTCGACGTCATGTCGAATGGCTATTTTGTGTGTAGCATGAAAATCCCTGTTGAGGATGGACATGTGATGAAATTAAAGGATCTGAAAGAGTATGTATATACGAAAAGACCATCTCTGAAATATAAAAGTATAACGCTGGCTTTTGATGAGCTTGAGGTGGATTTGGCACCAGTAAGTAAATATTGGAAAAAATCATATGATGAATATTGAAGAAATAATCCGACTTGAGCGGGAAAATACGGATGGGCAGACGATACATCTGTTCTTTCATGAGATGAAAGGACTCTATTATGCTTATGGATTGTCGGCGTATTATACAACGATTGCAGTTGATCCAATGGCTTCGTTTTCAGACGAATTAAACATGCCTGTGGTGATGTTGAACAAAAGTGAGGTGCTGCGACTTAGACAATGTATGACGATTGTGGAACATATTTCTAAGTGCTATTATAAATTCCGCTTAAAAAGCAAACTAGGCAATCGCTGGTATGAAAACTGGGTTAAATCTATAAGGTTATAGACTGCCAATCCATAACAGAAAAAAGGGAAAAGTTGTTGGGCTTTTCCCTTTTTTATTTGCATGTATCATTTATTTTTCCTATCTTTGCGGCATGAAATCAAATAAATAGGAAAAAATATGGGAATTATTGGTTCAATTATCATTGGATGTTTGGCTGGTTTTTGTGCTGGCAAGTTGATAAAAGGAGGTGGTTTCGGATTCATTATGAATCTGGTTCTGGGCCTGTTTGGTGGTGTGCTTGGAGGCTGGTTGTTT
>Ga0310695_10002699_pt1 | contig 36743 bp, 28 predicted proteins | sample RumenRJG_04DNA_FD_203882 | JGI IMG/M metagenome (GOLD analysis project Ga0310695, IMG submission 203882) | Bovine rumen microbial communities from Lethbridge, Alberta, Canada - RJG_04 (v2) (version 2) | ecosystem: Host-associated > Mammals > Digestive system > Stomach > Rumen | place: Canada... | reverse complement strand
TCATCGAAGCCGGCTTGAAAAAATCATTACCGGAAAGACATCACAAGCTTATTCCTGCAAATTTAGAAGGAGTAAAATTAGGCGGTGAAATAATTAACCGTGTAAACTAAAGAGAAAAAAATCAGTTTTTTGTTAAAAATTATCTTTGTTTGAATCTTTATTAGGGTTCTAACGAAGATAATTTTTTTTATTTACCATTGTTTGCGGGTTGGTATTTCAGTTTGATGAAAAACGTAGTGCCTAAGCCCGGTTTTGATTCGAGCCAAATCTCTCCGCCCATCAAGTCCACAAAACCTTTACTGATTGTTAAACCTACGCCTACACCGCTGTATTTACGTTCGAGGACGTTTTCGTCTTGCATAAAGGAGGTAAAAATTATGCTGTGCATTTCTTTTCTGATACCGATTCCTGTATCAGAAATTGTGAATAATAAATTGCCGTTACTCATCGAATAACCGAGTTTTACGCCGCCGGTTTCTGTGAATTTTATACCGTTTGAAACTATTGAACGCAAAATTCTTTCTAATTTCGGTTTGTCGCCGATGATATTTGCCGCCTTGTCGTCAAGGCCTTTTTCTACCATGAGATAGATATTTTTGATTGTAGCCTCGCCGATTAATTCCGAGTAGACTTTATCTATCAAATGATTGAGATTAAGCGGCATCGGATTCAGTTTAGTCTGTTTTGTCTGAAGTTTTGCAACATCTTTTATGTCATTGACAACAGATAGTAACTGATTGCAACCCAAATTTATCATTTCCATAAATTTGGCGTTTTTTTCGTCGAAATCGTAATGAGAAAGCAGTTTGCTAAAACCCATAATCGAATTTAGCGGCGTGCGTATTTCATGCGAAATATTGCCTAAAAACAATGATTTCAAACGTTCGCTTTCTTCGGCTTTTTCTTTTGCCTCTTTTAGATCTCTTTTGTAATTTCTCTCTTTGATTTCCGAAAGCATAAACGGCGAGATGTACGTTGCAAGCGATTTTATGTAATTCATCTCTTTTTCCGAATACCCCGTCGGACAATCAGAAGTACAGATAATGCCTATTACATTATTTTCCTCGCTTATAATGGGAGTTGCCAAAACGACTTTGTGTCCTAAAATGTTAGTATCGATTTCCTGCTCTAATGAGTATTGTGCCTTAAACGAGGTGTAATCAGGCGATACCATAACTCTTTCAAAGCCGTGTTCGTCAGTTATAGTTGGGAGCGTTTCGTCTTTACGGGCAAGACAAACAATATCCCCTTTGCGTGAAAAATATCCGATATAACCCGTCGGACTTCCTGTATTTTTTAGGACTAATTCAAGCACGGCATTATAAAGGCTGACATTGTGTCCTAAAGCAAATGCTTTAGAAATTTCATTTTTGACGATAAGGTCGTTTCTTATCATCATTTCAGTTTTCAAATCGTTGAAAACCGCAACACAATAGCCTCTGTACGGTATTGATGTACAAACCTGATATGTGGTTTGCGTTAAACTGTTGTAATAATTATTGTCGTTTGAAGTGCCGATTCTTGCCGGTCTTGCAAGAATTTTTATAAGCGTGTCTTTGTTTGGCAACCAAGTCTGACTGATGTTTTTGCCAACAATAGAACTTTTCTTGACCTCAAAAACCGATTCAAAAATAGGATTGATGTCAAGTATCTGAAAATCAACAATTCTGTGCTTGTTGCCCATTATAGCTTTTGCGTACATAAAGGCAGAAGACATATTGTCGAACAAGAGTTTAAAACCGCGTTCACCGATATTTTCCAACTTCAGAGTAGTTCTTTTGACAACGAAGAGCAATTCGTTCTTGAAAAGCGAAACTCTCAAGTGATAAGTATCTTTGTTTTCGGAAGTAAAATCGTATTCTAAATATGGGTTTTCAACAGAGAGATTTTGGATTTTTTCGATTTTTGAGTCTTCGACATCAAAAGGAAGGACTTTGAAAACACTATCGCCTATTATAGTTTGTTGATAACGAAAAAACTGTTTTGCAGTTTGATTAGCACATTTTACCGCAAAATTTTGTTTGTCGCACAACAAAACAGAATCCTCATGGGTATCAATCAAGTAGTTGAGAATATGATTCCCGTTTCTGCAAGTGATACCCGTGAGGTCTGTAAAAAAATTATCCTTATTTTCGATGTCCATTGCTGAGTAATTAAGACACCCCAAAGATAGAATATTTTTTTGAAAAAACAAATATTTCTGTTATTATTTTTTCAAAAAATGAAATTTTCTATCTGTTATTTTTTAGGCGGCAATATCTCTCCGTCATCAGAAATTTGCGGCAAATTGTCGTAAATATCTTCTTTCGTTAAATTCTGAATTACTTGAATTACACGTTTTTGCGAATCAATATGCGGGCCTTTGTTAGGCGGTTTGATTTGGTAAGTCGGGATAATTTTGGCTGAAATAAAATTACCCGTTTCCTTATCTATTTTAACACGGAAAATAGGAGCAAGACCGTTAACACCTTTGATGTTGATGTTGCTGTATGTTGCAAAATTTCCCATGCTGTAAGCGATAAATTTACCTTTATAAATCTCCACAGCCCTTGTAACGTGAGGTCCGTGTCCCAAAACTATGTCGGCACCTGCATCAATAACCTCGTGAGCAAAAGCATAAACGTTGCCTCGGTTTTGACCTAAAAATGTTTCGTATTTTCTCGGTACGTGCTGATAATTAGCACCTTCAGCTCCTCCGTGAAACGATACGATAACGATTTGACAGGTGTCTTCCCTTAGTTTTTTAACCAAAGCGCAGGCGTTGGCATGGTCTGTTATCTGAACGGTTCCTTTGTTTGGAGCAAAAGCACAAAATCCGTATTTTATGCCGTTTACAACAAACTCTGCAACAGGTTTTTCCGTAAAACCCGCCCAGTTTATTTCAAGACTATCCAAGAGGTGTTTCGCATTGGTTTTGCCTAATTCACCGAAATCGCCGCTGTGATTGTTTGCAACGCTGACAAGATTAAAACCTGCATCTTTGAAACATTTAGCGTATTTTTTCGGCATACCGAAAGTAAAACACGTTTTTGGGTCGTTACAGTTTTTTGCTCCGGTTTTGGTGTCGGTAAAAGTACCTTCTACGTTACAAAAAACAATGTCCGAATTCTCAAAATACGGTTTTACTTCGTCTAACAAATGACTTGCATCGTTGTTTGGCGGACAATACGACATATCCGGCACAATACTGCCCAACATTATATCACCGACAGCTGTAATTGTCAGTGTATCAACTTTTTGGGTTGCATCTTGGGCGTATGTGCCGCCGCAAAACATTGCTGCTGAAAAAACAGTAAATAAAAGTTTTTTCATAAAAGTTTTATTGTTCACTTTTATTTTTTCTTTTGTTTATCCGTAATAGCGTCGATGACAGCTACTGCAACGATATTTACGATGTCGTTTACCGAAGATTCAAAATCGATGAAGTGAATCGGTTTGTTAAGACCCATTTGGATAGGACCGATGAGTTCAACGTTTTTGTTCATGGCTGCTAACATCTTATAACTTGTGTTTGCACTACCTAAGTTCGGGAAAATGAGCGTATTAACAACTTTTCCTTTGAGACGGTTGAACGGGAATGTTTTGTCGCGGAGTTCGTCGTCAATTGCAAAATTAACCTGCATTTCACCGTCGATGTCGAGTTCAGGCATTTGTTCGTGAACGATTTCAACGGCTTGATGAACGGTTGCCGGAGTTCCGACCTCGTCAGCACCGAAGTTAGAATACGAAAGCATTGCGATAACCGGCTCGTTGTTGAAGAATTTTACAGTGTGAGCCGCAAGTTTTGCTGTATCAACCAAAGTGTCTACGTCAGGGTGGCGGTTAATCAAAGTGTCAGCTAAGAAGAAAGTACCTTTTTCGGAGTTAAGAATGTGCATTGTTCCGAAATGTGTGAAACCTTCTTTTATACCGATAACATCTTTTGCAACCTGAATCGTATCTCTGTAACGGGTGTAAACGCCGGTAATGAAAGCGTCAGCCTCGCCGGTTTCTACCATCATCATACCGAAATAGTTGCGGTCAAACATTTTATCATTGGCCTCTTGGAATGTCATACCGTTGCGCTGACGTTTTTCTGCAAGGATTTTTGCGAATTTTTCACGACGGTCTGCTTCACGGTCTGCACGAAGGTTGATAATTTCGATACCGTCAAGATTGAGTTCGAGTTCGGCAGCGATTTTTGTAATTTTTTCGGTGTTACCGAGCAAAATCGGGAAACAAATACCTTCGTTTTTAGCTTCAACGGCAGCTTTCAACATATTGGGGTGAATACCCTCTGCGAAAACCACTTTTTGTGGATTTTGTTTTGCGATATTGAAAAGTTGAGCCGAAAGTTTTGATTCATAGCCCATTAACTCTTTTAAGTGCTGACGGTAAGCGTCCCAATCCTCGATTTTCTTTCTTGCAACTCCTGATTCTATTGCAGCCTTTGCAACAGCTGAAGAAACCTCAGTGATAAGTCTTGGGTCTACGGGTTTGGGAATAAAATATGACGGACCGAATGTCAAATTATTAACATTATAAACTTTGTTAACAACATCGGGAACTCTTTGTTTTGCGAGGTTTGCGATAGCGTAAACGGCAGCGAGTTTCATTTCTTCGTTGATAGCCGTTGCTGCAACGTCCAATGCGCCGCGGAAAATGTACGGGAAACCGATAACGTTGTTGATTTGGTTAGGATAATCGCTTCTGCCCGTAGACATCAAAACATCGGGTCTTGAAGCCATAGCCTCTTCGTATGTGATTTCAGGAACGGGGTTTGCAAGGGCGAAAACGATAGGTTTTTCTGCCATTGAACGTACCATATCCTGTGTTAAAATGTTGCCTTTTGAAAGTCCCAAAAATACATCAGAGCCTTTGATTGCCTCTTCCAAAGTGTGAACATCACGTCTTGAGGTTGCAAAGAATTTCTTTTCGGGTGTAAGATTTGGACGGTCATCTGTGATAACGCCTTTTGAATCGAGCATTACGATGTTTTCAACTTTTGCGCCTAATGCAACGTAAAGTTTTGTACAAGAAATAGCCGCAGCACCTGCACCGTTTACAACGATTTTTACGTCTTCGATTTTTTTGCCGGCAACCTCCAAAGCGTTGATAAGACCAGCTGAAGAAATAATTGCTGTTCCGTGTTGATCGTCGTGCATAACGGGAATGTCAAGTTCTTCTTTCAATCGGCGTTCTATTTCAAAACATTCGGGAGCTTTGATGTCTTCGAGGTTGATACCACCGAAAGTAGGAGCAATAGCTTTAACAGCTTGAATAAATTTATCGGGATCTTTTTCATTGACTTCAATATCGAAAACGTCAATACCGCCATAGATTTTGAAAAGCAAACCTTTACCTTCCATAACGGGTTTTCCGCTGACAGCACCTATATCACCCAAACCAAGGACAGCCGTACCGTTTGAAATAACGGCAACAAGGTTTCCTTTGTCGGTATATTTATACGCATCGTCGGGGTTTTTCTGAATTTCAAGACACGGCTCTGCCACACCGGGTGAATAAGCGAGTGAAAGGTCGGTTTGAGTTCTGTACGGTTTGGTGGGAACGACTTCAATCTTTCCCGGACGGCCTTCTGCATGGTATTTCAATGCGGCCTCTTTAGTTATCTTTGCCATTTTATAATTTTATTTTTAAACTAATTTTCGGCAAATATATTTATTTCTTTGCAAATTTTACTAATTTTGTATGTAATTTTTATGTAAAAATATTTGTATAATTGTATATTTATACAGTTAGCGGTTCAAAAAAAGTATAATTTTGCAAAAGAAGGAATCTGTATGAAAAAAATATCTTTAATTTTTGCGTTTTTCTTGCAAGTTATTAATTGTTGTTCTCAAAAAATATCTCCGGATTATGATTACCGCAATATCGGCAGTGCTAAAAAATTAAGCGGAAAAACATACGTTTTAGTGCTTTTTGTTTCTTATAAATATGCTCAAGATTGGACGAAGGAGGAGATGGACGAAATTTATCAAAAAATTTTTAATGCTTTTTCGTGGTTGAAAAAATCCGCTAAAAAATATAATTCTGAAGTTGATTTTTCGCTTTTTGTTTTGGGCGATAATGAAAAAATAAAAATGGATTATATTCCGCAAGGTCCGTTTGAGGGTGCGTATTCTACCGAAATGTTAAAACTTGCGATGTACGAGGCGGATTATGACAAAAAATTTGATTTTGAGGAATATGCACATCAGACAATCGGGAGTGATAATTGCGTCGTTTATGTTTGTTGCAATACTTACGGACGCAGTTTTGCGCTGCCGGTGAGCCTGAATTTTTTTGATTATTATAAAAAAAACGGAAGCAACCGCGACCTTTTGGAAGGATGCGTGCTTTACAAAGGTTTTGACACTTTGAGGCCTTTGTATTCTTCAGTGATAGCTCACGAAACGTTGCATCTTTTTGGGGCTGCCGATTTGTATGACGTTTACGGCGGAGATGATTCCGTATTGGACAAAAAAATGCAACGTTATTTTCCTACTTCCATAATGCGGCGCACTCCTTATGATATTGAAGATGCCGAGGTTGATAAATTAACAGCCTTTCTTGTCGGAATTTCAAGTAGTTATGAAAGCCGTTTTGACGAATTTTTAAACCAGTGATTTATTATACCAAAAAGCCGTATTTTCCCATTATGAGTTTGAATTTCATGATGTTTATCGGTTTGGCAATAAAATTTGTACAACCGGCTTTCAAGGCGTTTTCTCTGTCGCTTTGATACGCATTAGCAGTTACGGCGATTATCGGAATCGTTATGCCTTTTTCCCTTAACATTTTGGTTGCCCAAAGTCCGTCGTATTCGGGCATGGTAATATCCATTAAAATTATTGCGTAATCTTGTGTTAAAGCTTTGTCTACTGTCTCTTTTCCGTTGTAAGCGCGGTCTATGATGTAATTATCTTTGAGATAAGTTTTTAATAATGAGAAATTTCCGTCTTCGTCCTCGGCTATCAAAACTTTTTTGTTGATAGGAGTTGTTATAACAACTTCTCCTTGCGGGGATTCGTAATCGGTCGGAGCTTTTTCAAAGATTTTGACCTCGCACGGAAACCATGCCCAAAATTTTGAACCGTGTCCTTCCTCGGATTTAAAACCGACGTAACCGCCTGCACTTTCGATAATTGATTTGCTTATTGCAAGACCTAAACCCGAACCTTGAATGTGCGGATCTATTTTTTCAAAACGGCAGAAAACTTTGTCCCTATGTTCAACCGAAATACCCGAACCCGTATCCTCAACGCTGAAATAAATACCGTTTTCTTGGTATTTGTAATCCATTTTAACATAACCGTTTTCTGTATTTTTCAATGCGTTTGAAACATAATTTCCCATTACTTGTTTTAATCTGTCAATATCGCCGTTGATAATACAATGCGGATAAGGATTACTGCATAAAAATTCCGTATTAGGATTTTTTCTGTCTTGATACGTTTCGTAAATATGACGGAACAATTTGGCAAAGTCAAAACTGCTGTATGTTAAATCCACATAACCAGCAGCTATTTTGGAGGTGTCCAAAATATTATCCAAAAGTTCCAAAAGCATATTATTGTTTTGCCTTATAATATCGTAATACGATTTCATTTTTTCCGATTTGTTTTCTTTTGCCATGAGTTCGGAAAAACCGCAAATCGCATTCAAAGGTGTGCGTATTTCGTGATTGATGTTGTTTAAGAATGCGGATTTCAATTTGTCGGAGCGTTCCGCATTGTTTTTAGCTTCTTTGAGTTGTTTTATTGTGGAGCGCAATTCAGAATCGTTGATGGCACTGCTGATAATGTATTTTCTGCCTTGCATATCCGTAAAAAGTGTTTTGGTGATGTGCAGGGAATATTTTACGTCGTTGAGCGTAAATTCTGTGTCAAAGGATACAGGTTCGCCGTCTTTGAGGACTTTGTTGTCCATTACGTAACACTCGTTTGATATTTTGTTGTCTCCGAAAATTTCAAAATCGTTATGGCGTTTTAGAGTGTTTTGGTTCATTTCGGTAATTTCACAGAAATTGTTGCTTGCCATAATGTAGCGGAAATCGTCTTCGGGGTCTTTAACGGTCAGCATACACGGAACGGAATTCATAATGGTTTTTAAGAAACGGTCGGTATCTTGAGCCGAATTTATAAGTTTGTCCCATTTCGGATTGGAACTAACCACACCTTTATATACAAGAACTTTTCCGCCTGAAATTTCTTTCGGTGTGATAAAAAACTGACGGTCTGTCCATTCTCCATTTATACAAAGATTGTAACTCTCTGATGTAGTGATTATTGCTCCATTTTTCATGCTTGAGATAATCTCTTTGTTAATATCCAAATCCTCAGGTTTTATATTCTTTAAATATTCCTCAAACGGTATTTTTTCTTTTCTGCCTGAGATTATGAGTTCGTCTTTTTTAACGTCGTAGATGAAACTTGTTATAAAACTTTTATCGGGATTGCTTTCTGTTTTTTGGGATTTGATATTGTTGAGAATGGTTCTGTACGTGATTTTGTTGCAAAGGCCTTCTATTGCTACGACTTTTCCGTTTTCAAAAACGCTTCTTACCTCGGTGTTCCAATACGAATAGCCGCCTTCAACGCTTTCGTCAATGGCTCTTAAAACGAATATCGTATTTTCGGTTTTTCCTTCAATATGCTTTTGAAGGGCATCTTTTAGCATTACGATGTCTTGAGGCACAAAAAACGAATAAAAATCCTCCAATGAGCCGTAAGCACTCAATCCCGCCTCGTTTAAATATTCCATACAAGAATTTTCGATGTGATAACACCATATTTTCAGAAGGTCGAGTGCATTGATTTTGCTGAAAAGCTCTTGTGTCTTTTTTTGATACTGCAACAGATGTTCTTGCGGTGTCATGTCAATTACCGTGATAAAAATATACGGTTCGGTATCGGGCGAAATTTTTTGTTTTGAGAAAAAAACATTGAAATATTTTGTGTCGGAATTAATAGATTGATACCATTGTCTGACATCTTCGTTTTTGAAATCTATTTTAAGGTTTACGCTTCCAGAGTCGGATTCCCGGATTTTGTTGATTAAATTAGTGCTGTTTGCGGGTGAGTTCCAAAGCTGGTGGTTGTCGTCCTTAATATAATTTTCGTCCGTGATGCCAAACAAATTTATGAGTTTTTGGTTCGTAAAAATTCTTTTGCCTTCACTGTTGAAAACCGAGATTGCAAATTCAACGCTGTTGATGTAACTTGATAAAAAATCCATGAGATTGTCAATGCAATAATTTTTCGGGGCAGTGCACTCGGGTTTTGGAGATTGACTTTGATGAGTAATCTTTTCTTGATTGTTGCCATTTTTAATTTCTGTATGGCGTCTGTCTTTCAAAATTATTGCAGCAAGTATTGCTAATGCTGCATTTGTTATGACAAGAGTAAGTAATAATGCCGTATTCATAATTGGTTATCGTTTTTTTTTAGGTTTTTCTTTATTATTTTTGGGGCAAGGTAATAATAATATTTTATTTAAAAAAATTAATTTCTCTTTTTTATTAAAATAAAATTGTGGTACGCTGTTTGCTTTTTAGGGTATAGGAAAACAGTAAATTTTAATAACTCTATGGTCTTGATTAACTAAAAAAATGAAAATTAAATTTGTCGTTATCGGTAAAACCGTGGAGAAATATTTGATTGATGCGTGTAACGAATACGAAAAAAGGATAAAAAAATACGTCCGTTTTGAGTATATCGTGCTAAAAGACTTGAAAAATATTTCTGCTCTTACTTTTGACCAAGTCAAAGAGCAGGAGGCAAAACTTTTGGAGCCGTATATGAATGAAAATTCGTTCAAAATTATTTTGGACGAACACGGTCAGGAGTATACATCAAAAGATTTTTCAGATTTTTTGGAAAAAAAGATTGCCAATTTGTCAAAAGATATTACCTTTGTGGTCGGTGGGCCTTATGGTTTTGCCCCGAAAGTTGTCTTGAAAGCAGACGGCAAAATATCGCTCTCAAAAATGACTTTCTCGCACCAGATGGTAAGATTAATCTTTTTGGAGCAGTTGTACCGTGCATTTACGATTATGCACAATGAGCCGTATCATCACGAGTAAAAAAAGAAGTGAAAAAAATGAATTTGGGAATTATTTTATTAAAAAGGAAAAAACTACTCAAGGAAAAAAACTAATTTAAAGGACAACTAACGGATTTTAAGAACCTTTTTTAACAAGGGAAAACAAGTGAAAGAAAAGTTAATAAAATTTCAGTTTCTTATATATGCGGTTATACTTTTTATAACTGCCTCTGTATTAGAATCATATCTGAGCGGTCTAAACTCGGGCGGCATCAATGTCGATAGAGTGGAGTCCGTGCTGCACCGTAAGGAGGCGGGGTTGGACAGTGCAATCAATTTCATCAAAAACGAAATTGAGAGTGGTGAAAATCTCGTTAAGGAAAATTCCGTATGGGTTAGTTCGCGGGATTTAACCTACTTGAGGCGGCAAGGTCTTACCGTACTTGTTTACGAAAACGATACGTTAAGATTCTGGACAGACAATACCGCACCTGCTGACCGATTGTATTCGCAATCGGCTCTCAATAATCGTATCGCTAATCTTAACAATGCGTGGTACGAAATCCGTATGCTTAATAGCGGAAATCTTCGTTATGTTGGTCTTATTTTTATCAAAAACAAATATAATATCAACAACAAATATCTCAAAAATGATTTTATACCGGAATTGAATCTGCCCTCTTCGGTACAGGTTTCGATGATTCCGCTAAGTTATAGTTTTGATATTAAGGACAAAGAAGATAAGTATATTTTCTCGTTGGTTCCAACCAATAGTTATGATATTGATTCTAATAGAGTTAATATTGCGGGAATATTGTTTTTCATGGCGTTGCTCTCTCTTTTGGTTTATGTTTATTCCGTAGTTGAGAGTCTTACCAAGAAAGAGGGTAATTCGCTGAAAATCATTGCTATAATTTCAGGCGTTGTGATAACGGCGTTTATAATGTTGATTTTCAGATTTCCGTTTAATGTTTATTCTTTGGACTTTTTTGACCCCGTTTATTTTTCCGGACCGGGTATTTTCAGAACAATTGGTGATTTTATTCTGAACGTTAGTTTTATGTTTGCTGTTGTGGTTTATATCTTTAAACTTGCTGAATACAAACGAATTAACGAGAAAATAAACGAAATGCCCGATTCCAAATTTTTAACGGTTTGGTTTATAGTTTTGGGTGCTGTTTTTTTGGTTTTTGGCTACTTGTATCATGCGGCAAAACTTCTTGTTAAGGAGAGTAAAATTTCTTTTCAGCTGACAAATGTTATTTCGCTTGATATTTTCAGTTATTCTGGTATTTTGATAATGATAATCCTTGTCGGCATTATGATTTATGTTTTGATGCAGCTGACGGGTTATTTCAGATATTCGATTATCAAGGATTTCAACAAAACGCTGATTATTTTTGCTTTAGTTACTATTCTGCTTTTTATTATAACGGTTTTAATAGCGGATTATAAAATAGCTTTTGTCTTTTTGTTTTTTATGCTTTTGACAGGCTCAGCCATGCTTACGCATTATCACAAAGCAGAAAAAAGTGTTTACCGTTATATTTTTATGGTGTTTTTGAGTGCGGTTTTCTCTTGTTTTTTAATAACGGTTACAACCGAAGAAAAACTCACAGAGGATAGTAAAAAATTTGTTACATATCCTTCCGACGAACACGATCAAATTGCGGAATTGCTGTTGAATGATATTTCCGAAAAACTTCCGAATGACGGCATGATTTCGGACTTTTTGCGCAAGACAGACCGTCAAGTTGGCGAAATAAAACTTCGTGATTATATTCAGCGTCAGTATTTTAACGGATATTGGAGCAAATATAATTTGAGTATCGACATTTTGGAATTTGCTCAAGGTGAGTTGTTTTCAAACTCTGACAGCGAATTTGCAAAAACCGTTAACGAATTGGCTACGGAGGTCAATGGAACGGGTTTTTATTTCGTTGATAAACCCGATGGTACGATAAGTTATCTTGCGCCTTTGAGGTTTTCGGTTCAGGACAAAATTTGTTATGTCTGCATTTCGCTTGATTTGAAACCCGTACCGCAAGAACTCGGTTATCCCGAGTTGTTGATGGATAAAAACGTTAAGCCTTCAGTTATAAGCGGTTATGATTACGCAAAATATTGTAAAGGCAGAAAAGTTTCTCAAAACGGAGAGTTTTCTTACGACTTTTCCGATGAGGTTTTTATCGGGGCTTTTGACCAAGACACCGATACGATAGCCGTTACAAGACTTGCGGATTATGTTCATACAGTTTACCGTAACGGTGAAAATACGGTTGTGATTTCACGAAAATCTGTTTCGCTTTTGGAAATCGTAACGTGTTTTGCATATTTGTTTATAATTTACATTTTTGTAATGCTTTTGGTCGTTATTATACGACTGATTGTAATGCACAACACCGATTATCGTTATCAGATAAAAACGAGATTGATTTTTTCAGTAACCTTTATTTTAATGCTTTCGTTTGTGTTGATTTGTGTTGGTTCTATATATCTGAATATCAGAACTTTCAGAGAAAATAATGCTCAAAGCATCGACGAAAAAGTTAAAAGCGTTTACATGGAATTGGAGCATACGTGTTCTGATACGACAAAATTTCATTCGGTTTGGAATCCTAACGAAAATTCAGCGATGGACGAATATTTGATAACCTTATCACATATTTTCTTCATTGACATCAATCTTTATGGTGCTGATGGAGAGTTAGTTGCAACTTCACGTCCTGAAATTTTCAAACAAGGTTTGATTTCAACGAGGCTCAATACAAGAGTTTTGCAGGAGTTTGTTATCGAGAGCAAATCGAATTATACTCAAGAGGAAAAAATTGGAAAAATGACATACGCCTCAGCGTACATTCCGTTTTATAATTCTTCTGACGAGCTGGCGGCTTATATCAACTTGCCGTATTTTACCAAGCCCGAAGTTTTGCAGAAAGAACTTGGAACTTTGATTGTTTCGATTGTGAATTTTTATGTTATCTTGATGATGATTTCGATTGTGATTGCCGTGATAATTTCCGAGAGGATTGTTCACCCGATCAAATTGATTCAGAATAAGTTGGAAAAAATAGAACTTGGTAAGCAGCACGAAAAGATAGAGTACGGACGCAAAGACGAACTCGGACAACTTGTTGCCGAATACAACAGCATGGCTGAAAAATTGGAAGAAAGTGCCAAACTTTTAGCACAAGGCGAGCGCGAAAGCGCATGGCGTGAAATGGCAAAACAAATCGCCCACGAAATAAAAAACCCGTTAACGCCGATGAAACTTTCCATTCAGTTTCTCATGCGTAGTAAAGAAAACAATGATGCGGATTTTGATAAAAAATTGGAAAAAGTTTCCAATACGTTGATTCAGCAGATTGACACGTTGTCGTCTATCGCAACGGGTTTCAGCAACTTTGCTAAAATGCCCAAACCAAACGAACATCCGTTCAACGTAATCGAAACACTTTCCAATGTGATTCAACTTTTTAACAACGTTGATAACATCGACATAACCTCCGACCTCGGCGGATACGAAGATATTACAATCGTTGCTGACAAAGAACAAATTTCAAGGGTTTTTATCAACCTTATCAAAAACGCAACTCAAGCAATACCCGAAGGTATTAGAGGTAAAATTCATGTCAGCCTCGAAAAACAGGACAAGCTGATAATTAAAATTTCTGACAACGGTTGCGGTATACCCGACGAAATACGCGGGAAACTTTTTACGCCAAGTTTCACAACCAAATCCAGCGGTTCAGGACTCGGCCTCGCAATGGTTAAAAACATAATAATCAACGCTAAAGGTAATATCACTTTCGAGTCCGAAGTCGGAAAAGGTACTACTTTTATTGTTACGTTACCGTTGTAGTAATCGCCTCAAGCCGGCGGGGCTGTTCTTTCTTGAAAGAAAGAACCAAAGAACTTTTAATTGCTTGTTTAAAAGTTTTCCGGTTCCCTTTTTCAAAAGGGAACGCCCCTGCGGCGAGCGGACTTTACTTCACCGTAACGACAATCGGAGTGTTTATTTGTCCTAATCTGTTTTTGACTTGGTAGCTGAAATAACCGGGGATTTGGTATTTTCCGGGTTTAACGCCTTGAGATACGGTGATATTGTATTTAAGGGTAACGGTACTTCTTTCGATAGGGAGTTTATACCATTGATAGAAGACTTTGTTGTTTTCAAAATAGAAGTTAGCGTTATCGGATTCACCGCTTATTTCGGTTGCTGCGAAACCTTCCGGCAAGAGTTGTTGGAATTGAGCGTAGCAAGCTAAATCGCATTTGTTAATTTTTACGGACATAACGAAGGAGTTACCTTGTTTTACGATTGTGTCCGAGGTGCAATTTGCTGAAGGTATTTGGGCTTTTAAGTTGATAGCCGCTAAGAGTATTGTCGCTAAAAGTAAAAAAAGTTTTTTCATTTTTTTATGCGTTTAATTTTATTTGTTGATAATTATATATTTTTTGCTGCTAATAAATTATGCGTTTATTATTCGTTGTATTGTTTCTTCAGGGGAGTCAGACAAGGTGAAGAGGTCGATGTCTGACTGTTTGATTGTTTTGTAATCATTTTTTAATGTATTTTTAAGCCAATCTGTCATTGGTTGCCAAAAAGTTTTGTCCTGAAGTATAAGCGGACGTTTTTCGATGTTTCCCATTTGCATAAGGGTCAGACATTCAGTGATTTCGTCTAACGTTCCTAATCCGCCGGGCAGAGCAATGAAAGCTTTGGCATATTTCCAAAACAGATATTTTCTTGCTGCCATATCGGTTAATAGGAGATGGTTTTCTTTGTCGATAAAATCGTTTTGAATACATATATCAGGAAATTCCATGCAAATTCCGATGGATTTTCCTTTGGCATTTTGAACGCCTTTGTTTACGGCTTCCATTATGCCCGGACCTCCGCCGGTGATAACTTCAAAACCTGCGAGGGCAAGTTTTTCGCCCGTTAAGACGGCATCTTCGTAATATTTTGTACCCGCTTTGATTGCTGACGAGCCGAAAACGCAAATGCAGTTTTTATGTTTGTCCAAAACGCTTTTGGCATTTATGATTTCGTCCAAAGATTTTTGCAGTTTTTCTTTTTCTGTTAACATTTTTTCTTGATTAAAGTTTTATGCAAAAATAGAAATATTTTGTTTATTTTTGAAAAAAAAAATTCCACAAAAAAACTTATTATGAAAATATTGAAAGAATTTAAACATTTTGTTTTCAGGCAGTATCGAAGGCGTGAAATAAAAAAACACGAACTTGATTATTTGTTTTGGGAGTGTACTTTGAGGTGCAATTTGAATTGTCTGCATTGTGGAAGCGATTGTTTGAAAAATTCTCAAATTCCTGATATGCCGAAGGAAGATTTTTTTTCGGTTTTGGATGATATTTCTTCTTCGGGTTTAAGTCGAAATCTTACAATTTGTATTACGGGAGGAGAGCCGCTTTTGAGGGATGATTTGCTACTTGTGGGAAGAAAAATCCGCGAGAAAGGTTTTAAATGGGGAATTGTTACAAATGGCTTAATGCTTGATAGAGAGCGTTTTATTTCGCTTTTGAATGCTAAAATGTCATCTCTTAGCATAAGTCTTGACGGTTTTGAATTGCAACACAACAAATTGCGTTGCAATTCTAATTCTTTTTCAAAGGCTTTTGAGGCGGTGAAAACGGCGGTGGAATTTTCCCAAAAAGGTTTTCTTATTTTTGACGTTATAACTTGTGTTAGTAGTTTAAACTTTTCTTCGCTTGAAAAATTTCGTGATTTTTTGATTGACAGCGGAGTAAAAAGGTGGCGGATTTTTTCGATTTTTTCAAGCGGTAGGGCGGACAAAAACTTAGAATTTCTTTCGCTTTCCAAAACGCAATACAGAGAATTGTTGGATTTTATAAGTTTTACACGGAAAAATTTTGGCAACAAAATCAGTTTGAATTATTCTTGTGAAGGCTTTTTAGATGATTATGAATTGGAAGTCAGAGATTATTTTTATTTCTGTCGGGCGGGAATTAGTGTGGCCTCCGTTATGTGTGATGGAAGTTTAACTGGTTGTCTTAGTGTTAGAGCAAAGGATTTTATTCAAGGCAACATTTACGAAAAAAGTTTTTCAGAAATTTGGAAAAACGGTTTTTCTGTTATGCGGGATAGGAGATGGGCTAAAAAAAATAAATGTCAAAAATGTAATTTTTGGCAAAAATGTTTAGGCGGCGGACTTCATCTTTATAAAAGTGTTGATTCAGAGATTTCACATTGTAATTTGAAGGATTTTTTAACTTAAAAAAAAGGAAATGCGCTGTCGTTTGAAAAAAAAAATATTCCTTTTGTGCACAATTTAATTAAAAAGTTTGTATGTTTGCAACTCAAAAGTAAAACAAATTTTAACTATTATAAATCAATGAAATCAAAATTATTAGCATATTTGCTGTGGTTTTTTTTAGGAGTATTTGGTGTTCATAAATTCTACTTGCACAAATGGTTGTGGGGCGTATTATATTTTTTTACTGGTGGTTTTGCTTGTATAGGTTGGTTGATAGACCTATTCACGCTTGGAACGCAAGTTGATGCCTACAATTTAGCAACCTTCAATAAAAAACTTATTGAAAATAATATTAAGTAGTTTTTTTTTAAGTCCTAAAAATTTAGGAGAAAAAATTATGAAAAGTTTGAAAAAAATATCCGCTTCGTTATTGGCATTTTTTGGTATCGGGACTTTAACGGCCTGTTACGGAATGCCTCCGCAAAATTTTGACGAAACGTTTACGGTTTACGGGCGCGTTTCAAAACTTGACGGTAACGGAGATACCGTTAATCTTGAGGGAATAAAAGTCTCCGTTTTGGGTGCTCCTGAAATTTTTACGCAAACCGACAAAAGCGGTTATTATGAGCTTACCTTTACGGATTCCTCAGTGCAGACAATCTGTTTTGAGAGCACAAATTTTGAGAATGATACCGTCAAGATTCGTTTTAACTCGCCCGGACCTCAAACTTGCGATGTGTTGTTGAAAGAAAATAAAGAATAAATTTTTTTTCTTTTTTTATCTTTTAATAACACTCAAAATTGCAACTGCGCACGTTGTTTTAGGGCTCAGTGGCATGATGTGAACCCAATAAACATCGGTTTTGGGACAGAAAAACGTAAATTTGAAATTTCTGGTCGTCGTTGCTAAAATATTATTGTTGTTGTCATAAAGCGATAACATTGAGTTTACCGCAAGTCCTGTGGCTAAAGATGAATTTCCCTCTTCAAGGTATTGTGTGTCGGAGGGGTTGCAAAGTTGTAAAGTGTACATATATCCTTTGTTGAGGATAACTTTGTGTTTTTGAATTTTCCCTGACGAGAATTTTGTGTTGAATTCTTTTAAGAAAATAACGCCGGAGTTTTGCAAAGCACACTCGTACACAAATCTTTGTTTGCATTGAGCATTAACGCAAAGACTTGATAATGTGATAAATATAACGATAACTAATCTTAGTAACTTCATAATTGAAAATAAATTTTTACGTTTCAAAGGTAATATATTTTTTTGATTTAAACAAAAAGCAATCCAAAAACAATTTACAATAAAAAAATTATGTCTACGTTTTTGTTTCACGATTTGGTTTACGGACCTATAAAATCCAGACGGCTTGGAAATTCTCTTGGTATCAATTTGTTACCGACTGAAAAAAAATATTGTAATTTCAACTGCATCTATTGCGAATGTGGAGCTAATATTCCGGGTCATGTCGGACTTTTGCCCGGGCGTGCGGAAATTGCCGCTGCTTTAGAAAAAAAACTTATCCACCTCAAAGAAAAAAACGAAAAAGTTGATTCAATAACTTTTGCCGGAAACGGTGAACCTACAATTCACCCCGATTTTCACGAAGTAATTTCTGACACCGTTAATTTAAGAAATAAGTTTTCGCCTGATGCAAAAATTTCCGTTTTGAGCAATGCAACAAGGATTGTAAACGAAAATACCGTTGCAACTCTCAAGATGATAGATAATTGCATTTTGAAAATTGACTCTGGCATCGAAGAAACAGCCAAAGCCATCGACCGTCCCGTCGGAAATTATTCTTTGAAACATCAAGTTGAACTTCTTAAACAATTTGACGGAAATTTTGTACTTCAAACTATGTTTTTGTCGGGCGAGGTTTCGGGCAAAAAAATTGACAATACGACCACTGAAGAAGTTTCAGCATGGTTGAAAATTGTTGAAGAATTGCGTCCGAAAAAAGTTATGATTTACACCATTGCACGCGATACGCCGGAGAAAAATCTCCAAAAAGCCTCAAAAGAAACTCTTGATAATATTCAAAAAAAGGTTCAGAATTTAGGAATTGAAATTTCGGTTTCGTATTAGAAAAAAATAGTGAAAATAATTTCGGACATTAAGTGTAAAAACGTGCTTGTCAGTCCTTTGGATTGGGGATTAGGGCATTCCTCAAGAATGATTCCCGTGATTGAAGAACTGAAAAAAAATCAAAACAAGGTAACGGTGGTTTGCGGTTTTGGCAGTTATGATTTTTTACGGGCTGAACTTCTTGGTTCTGATATTATTAAAATCAAAGAAAAACGCATAAAATATCCTCAAGGAAAAATTAATTTTTTTACTTTTCTTAATTGGATTTTCGTTATGATTTTTAATACTATTAACGAAAAACTGAAAATTAAAAAAATAATCCGAGAAAAAAATATTGAGGTTGTAATTTCTGATAACCGTTATGGTCTGAATTTCAAAGGGTTGGAATGTTATATCGTAACACATCAAATATATCCGAGATTGCCTGAAAGAATGAAAATTTTTCAGAGAATCTCGGATTTTGTTTTCAAAACGGTTTTGAAACGGTTCAAAAAAGTTTTGATTCCGGATTTAGAAACAGGATTTTCTTTGACGGGAAAACTCGGCGCGGAATCTTCAGACGGAAAGAAATTTGTTAAAATCGGAATTTTATCACGTTTTTCTTCTGAAAAAAAAACTGAAATAACTAAAAAATATGATTATTTGATTTTGATTTCGGGGCAAGAAAAACAGCGCACCGTTTTTGAAAATTTCTTATTGAAAAAAATCTCGAATACTGCAAAAAAAATACTTTTCGTTCGTGGTGTTTTTTCTTCGCAAGTTACTGAATTAAAGGATTTTAATAACGTAAAATTTCTTAATAATTTAACGGGTGAAGATTTAATGCAAGCTTTTTGGGAGGCCGAAACAGTGATTTGCAGAGCGGGTTATAGTACAATTTGCGATATTATGGCATTGAACAAAAAAGCGATTATTTTTCCTACACCGGGTCAGACGGAACAGGAATTTTTGGCACAAAGGCTTAACAAAAAATACGGTTTTGTTTTTGGTGATAATTCTTTGTCGTTCTGAAAAAAATGTAATTCCCCACTTTTTAATAAAAAAAAATCCGAAAAAAATTATTACTTTTGTGCCTTAAAAAAGCGAACAATCAATAACGAGACAAAATGTCAGAAAATAGTGATAAAAATCTAATAGAGCAACTCGAAAATAGCGGTTACGAAGCAGGTTTTGTAACTGATATTGAGATGGAAACGTTTGAAAAAGGGCTTAACGAAAATATTATCAGAAAACTTTCAGTCCTTAGAAACGAACCTAAAGAGATGCTTGAATTCCGTTTGAAGGCATACGAAAAATGGAAAACGATGAAAATGCCTCATTGGGCGCATCTTGATTTTGAAGAGCCTGATTATCAGGATTTAATATATTATGCAGCACCGAAGAAAAAAGCAAAACTCAACAGTTTGGACGAGGTGGATCCCGAACTTTTGAAAACTTACGAAAAACTTGGTATTCCGCTTTCAGAGCAGAAGGAACTTGCAGGCGTGGCTGTTGATGCCGTTTTCGATTCGGAATCGGTGCATACCACGATGAAAAATCAATTAGCGGAAAAAGGCATAATTTTTTGTCCGATAAGCGAGGCGATAAGGGATTATCCCGACCTTATAAAAAAATATCTCGGTAGTGTTGTCCCTCTCGGTGATAATTTTTATGCGGCTTTGAACTCTGCTGTTTTTACTGACGGCTCGTTTGTTTATATTCCCAAAGGTGTGCGTTGCCCTGTGGAACTTTCAACATATTTCCGTATCAACGCCGCAAAAACGGGTCAGTTTGAACGCACTTTAATCGTTGCCGATGAAGGTAGTTACGTTTCGTATCTTGAGGGTTGTACCGCTCCGATGAGGGACGAGAGTCAGCTTCATGCTGCTGTTGTGGAATTGGTTGCGCTTGATAATGCCGAAATAAAATATTCAACGGTTCAGAATTGGTATCCGGGCGATAAAGATGGCAAAGGCGGCATTTATAATTTCGTTACAAAACGCGGAATGTGCAAAGGTGATAATTCCAAAATTTCATGGACTCAGGTCGAAACAGGTTCGGCTATCACGTGGAAATATCCTTCAACAATTCTTAAAGGAAATTATTCAACTTCAGAGTTTTACTCTGTGGCTGTGACAAATAATTATCAACAGGCTGATACCGGAACCAAAATGATTCATATCGGCAAAAACACCAAATCAACGATTATCAGCAAAGGTATTTCGTTGGGCAAAAGTCAAAATTCGTACCGCGGACTTGTGAAAGTTGCAAAGGGAGCGCAAAACGCCCGCAATTATTCGCAATGCGACAGCCTTTTAATCGGGGACAAATGCGGTGCGCATACGTTTCCTTTCATTGAGTGTTCCAACAAAACGGCAACGCTCGAACACGAGGCAACGACTTCTAAAATTTCTGACGAACAACTTTTTTATTGCCGTCAAAGAGGAATTTCAACGGAAAATGCAGTAAGTCTTATTGTTAACGGTTTCGCAAAGGACGTTTTGAACAAACTTCCGATGGAATTTGCCGTTGAGGCGAGAAAATTACTTTCAATAACTTTGGAGGGTTCGGTAGGATAACAAAAAATATACTAATTTTTTAATGACAAGAAAAAGTGGATATACAGCAAATTAGAAACGATTTTCCGATTCTCGGACAAAAAATATATGGGCATCCGTTGGTTTATTTGGACAATGCCGCCACTACGCAAAAACCTCAGTGTGTGTTGGATTCTATTATGAAATTTTACACATTATATAATAGTAATATTCACCGGGGAGTGCATTATTTAAGCGAAAAAGCCACCGAAATTTACGAAAACGCGCGTCTTAAAGTCAAGGAGTTTATTAATGCAAAATCCCGTACCGAAATTGTTTTTACAAAGGGAAGTACTGAGGCTATCAACACTTTGGCTTCATCGTTTTCGCAGCGTTTTATTAATCCCGGTGACGAATTGATTATCAGCGAGATGGAACATCATTCAGATATTGTTCCTTGGCAGTTGAACGCTCAAAACAAGGGAGCTGTTATTAAGGTTTTGCCTTTTGATGATAGGGGAGAACTTTTGATTGATAAATTGGAAAATCTTATCACAAACAAAACCAAAATCATTTGTGTAACCTACGCTTCCAATACTTTAGGAACGGTAAATGACGTTGAAAAAATCATTAAAATTGCTCATTCGCATAATATTCCCGTTTTGGTGGACGCAGCACAAGCTATTCAGCATTTAAAGATTGACGTTCAAAAACTTGACTGTGATTTTCTTGCGCTTTCGGGACATAAAATTTATGCTGAAACCGGTATTGGTATTCTTTACGGAAAAGAAAAATATTTAGAGGAACTTCCTCCGTATCAAGGCGGTGGTGATATGATAAAAAATGTCAGTTTTGCCAAAACGACATACGCCGAATTGCCTTTGAAATTTGAAGCGGGAACCTCCAATTTCGTTGGGGCAGGTTCACTTCATACGGCTTTGGATTATGTTGATAAACTTGGTTTGGAAAATATTGCCGCTCACGAGGCGGAACTTTTGAAATATGCGACTCAAAAAGTGGAAGCTTTGGGCGGTATTACAATTTACGGTAAGGCTGACAACAAAGTTTCAGTACTTTCATTTAACATTGACGGAGCGCATCATTACGATACGGGTATGATTTTAGACAAACTCGGAATTGCAGTCCGCACGGGTACGCATTGCACCGAACCTATAATGCAACATTTTGGCATCACGGGTACTGTTCGTGCAAGTTTTGCTCTTTACAACACTTTCGAGGAGGTTGACGCTTTGGTAGATGGTATTAAAAGAGCTCAAAAAATGTTAGTAGGATAAAAAATTATAGTTGCTCGATAATCTCGGTTTCAACAGAGGAGCGCATTAAGTACCTTTTCTGTTGAGCCGATTTCTTTTTCTGACATTGAAAAATCTAATTTTTTTAATTTTCCCGTTTTTGTTTGAATTTTTTTTAAGGCTTGGACGTTGGAGGAAATGACCAAAAAAATTAGTTCAACGCTTTTTATAAAAATTAACCATAAGAAAAAACAATAAATTTTACTATTGAAAAAAATATGTTTAATTTTGCACATTAAAAATCAGCAATTAAGATAACACAATACAATGTTGACTATCAACGAAATACAAGATGAAATCATAGAGGAATTTTCTGTCTATGACGAGTGGCTTGATAAGTATGAATATCTAATTGAACTTGGAAATTCACTCGAAATAATTGACGAAAGCCAAAAAACACCCGATAATATTATTCAAGGCTGTCAGTCAAGGGTTTGGCTTGATGCTAAAATGGATTCTGACGGAACTTTGAATTTTAAAGCCGATAGCGACGCAATAATCACTAAAGGTATTATCGCATTGTTAATCAGGGTTTTCAATCATCAAAAGCCGCAAGATATTATTGATGCACAATTATATTTTATTGACGAGATAGGTTTGTCGGCAAATCTTTCGCCCACACGTGCTAACGGTCTTTTGGCTATGATAAAACAAATAAGGTATTACGCATTGGCATTCAACGCATTAAACAAATAAAAATGGCAGAGGAAACAAAAAAAGTTCCTTTTTTGGAACTTGAAACAAAAATAATTGAAGTTTTAAGAACGGTTTATGACCCCGAAATTCCGGTAAATGTTTACGACCTCGGTCTTATTTACAAAATAGATGTCGATGACGACAAAAATGTAAATATTGATATGACATTAACCGCTCCTAATTGTCCGATTGCAGACGATATTTTCTTAGACGTTAAAACTAAAATTGAAGGTATACGTGAAATTAAAAGCGCAACTATAAACCTCGTTTTTGAACCGGCTTGGACTATGGACATGATGAGCGAAGAGGCAAGAAATATGTTGGATTTGGATTAAAAAAAACAACGTATTATGAAATGCAAAATTTTAACGGTATTGGTTTTGTCCGTTTTGGTTTCGTGTAATACTAAAACGGATTTTCATATTGACGTTTCTAATATAAACGCTGAAATTAAAGTCAGTCGTTTCGATATGGATTTCAATGTTATAAACCCTGAAAACATATACGATTCGTTGCCAATGCTTAAAAAAAAATACGGCGATTTTTTTGACCTTTACGTTGAGAGTATTGCCGGTTTAACAAGTACTGAAAGTTCTTCTTTTTTAACTAATTACAGCGATTTTTACAGTTATTGCAAATTGAATTCGGTGTTTTCTGACATCGAAAAAACTTTTCCGAGAGATTTTGATTTCAAGGCTCTTTTTTCTTCAGGAGCAAAGCATTATAAATATTATTTTCCAAATGATAGTTTGCCTAAAGTTTATACTATAATTTCGGGTTTTCAGGAATCGGTTTTTCCTACCGAGGATATAATTGCATTCAGTTTGGAAAAATATTTCGGCGTTGATTATCCCTCTTATCCGCAATTGGGAATCGAAAACTACAAACGCCGCAGAATGACAAAAGAAATGCTTCCGGTGGATTATTTCCGCACGTTAGCCACTATAAAATATCCTAAAGCCGAAACAATTGAGGCAAATCTTCTTAACGAGATGATTTATAAGGGCAGACTTCAATTCTTTTTGAAATCAATGCTGCCTGAGACCGCAGATTCTTTACTTTGGGGATATTCCGATTATCAGTACCGTTGGGCTGAAACTTACGAAAGCAATGTTTGGACTTATCTTATTGACAGGAAACTACTTTTTGATACTAATCCGTTGGCTATCAGAAATTTAACAGGAGAAGGACCTTTTACCAACGCTTTCGGTAATCAGTCCGCTCCGGGAGTTGCTTCGTTTTGCGGATTTGGTATTGTTTGCAGTTTTATGCGCAAAAATCCTGAAGTTAGCCTTAAAAGTTTAATGGAAATTACTGATTTGAATCAGATTTATATCCGTTCAAGATACAATCCTTAAAGCAGTTCGTCTCTTGAGGCGTCCATTCTTATAAAGATAAACAGCAGAATTGTAAACGACCAAAGTGAACTTCCTCCGTAAGAAAAAAACGGCAGAGGTATTCCTATGACAGGCACTAATCCTATTGTCATTCCGAGATTTATGGCTATGTGGAAAAACAAAATACTTGCCACGCAATAGCCGTAAATCCTCGCAAAAGCAGATCGTTGAAGTTCTGCTAAATGTATGATTCTCAGTATTAAAGCTAAAAACAAGAGGATTACTATCGTTGAGCCTAAAAAGCCCCATTCTTCGCCCACAGTGCAGAAAATAAAGTCCGTTGCTTGTTCGGGCACGAAATTGAATTTTGTTTGAGTTCCTTGTAGATAACCTTTGCCTGTAAAACCGCCCGAGCCGATTGCAATTTTACTTTGTTCAACATTATAACCTGTACCTTTTGGGTCGTTTTCGAGTCCTAAAAATACGTTTATAAGGGTTTGCTGATGTGCGGTCATAATATTGTTGAAGACAAAATCCACTGAAAAAACCACCACAAACGAGGCTATTAAACCCGCTGCAATAAAAGTTGCAACCCATTCTTTTCTTATGTAACTATAAATTGCAATCGGAATCAGCAAAATAAAGCATGACAAAACTATTAAATAATGCAATTGAAATTTGTCAGATAGGGCAAAATGGTTTATAGTCCAAAATATAGCCGTTAAAACAGCTATTGCGCCCCATGCTATAAAAGCGTTTAATAGGTTTTTGCCTAAAACCAGATACCAAATTCCCGCCACGATAACAAGTGCTACAATTACCACAATTAGCTGATATTGAAGCGTTGTAACGAAAATTCCTATTCCTAAAACCACTAACCATAAGAAAATTCCGGAAAGGCCTTCTCTGTAAAAAACGAAAATCATGCTGAAATATACCAAAACCGAACCCATGTCGGGTTGAAGCAGTATCAGAGCGGCAGGCAAAAGAATTATGCTGACAGAGATTGCTATGTTTCTGAATTTGGTTAAATCGAATTCAAAGGCGGACATAAATTTTGACAGAGCAAGGGCAGTAGCAAATTTTGCAAATTCGGAAGGCTGTATTTTAAACATTCCGAGTTCAAACCAAGATTTAGCACCGTGGCTTTCTTTTCCCGCTATGAGGACTAAGGCAAGCAAAACGATAATTCCTCCGTAAATAAAGTAAGACAGGACGGAATAAATTCTGTAATTAGATGCCATTATCAGAATTATGATAATGTACGACACGCCTATCCAAACGAGTTGTTTTCCGTAACGGGCGCCGAAATCGAAAATACTGTTGTATTTTTCGTCATAGACAGCGGCATAAATGTTACCCCAACCCATAAAAACTAATACTGTGTATAGTATCAATACTATCCAGTCTAACGATAGAAATATGTTTGAACCTCTTTGCTTGCTCATTTTTTAGTTTTGCCTTGTAAATTTTATTTATTTTAATTTTTCATCTGTGCGTTTGCATCCATTAAATTGGCGTTAAACATTCTTTGTTCAACGTCTTTTCTTGTGATGGTATCGTTAAGGTATTTTTCCATCATAAGACCGGCAATCGGTGCTGCGTATTGAGCTCCGAAACCGCCGTTTTCTACATAAACGGCAATTGCAATTTTAGGATTTTCCATGGGAGCAAACGCCTCAAAAATTGAGTGGTCTTTACCGTGCGGGTTTTGAGCCGTACCTGTTTTACCGCAGACTTTTACGCCCGGAACCTTAGCCGCACGTCCCGTACCCATTTCGCAAACCTGATACATACCTTGAATTACGGCGTCAAAATATTCTTTTTTGATGCCCGTTTCTTGTTTTTGATAAAATCTTTCATCAATCGAACTGCTTTTGCCGTCGTCGATTTGTTTTACGATATGCGGAATGTGATAATAACCTCTGTTAGCAATCGTTGCGCAGGCGTTACAAATCTGAAACGGCGTAAAACCCAACTCGCCTTGTCCGATTGACAACGAAATTATAGTAAATGCGCTCCAATGTCCTTCTCCGTAATAACGGTTGAAATAATCTTTTGAATAAATAATTCCGTTAACCTCTTGTGAAAGGTCGGAGTTAAGTTTTTTTCCGAGTCCGAAGGATTGAACTCTTCTGCGCCAGTTTGAATACGCGCTGTCTACTCTGTGATATTTTGCATCACCGATGATTTTTGTAAATTCGTAACAAAAATATGCGTTGCACGAATGTTGAATAGCTGTTACCAAATCGAGCGAACCTCCGTGGTGACATTTTACGACGTGTTTTCCAATGCTGAAACCACCGTTACAAGGGAAAGATGTATTAATGTTGATAACGCCTTCCTGTAAGCCAATCAACGCATTGATAGTCTTGAAAGTAGAACCCGGAGGATAGCAGGCCATTAATGCACGGTTGTACATCGGCTTGAATTTATCACGGATAAGTTTCGGATAATTTATCGCCATGTCGCTGCCCACCAAGAGGTTAGGGTCGTAACCCGGAGTAGAAACCAATGCTAAAATTTCTCCCGTCGAAGGCTCTATCGCAACAATAGCTCCGACTTTGTTTTGCATTAATTTTTCGCCGTACATCTGAAGGTCAATATCAAGGGTAGATGTAATATTTTTTCCCACTGTGGCAAGAGTATCGTAAATACCGTCTTTGTATTTGCCTTGAACACGGTTTTTAACGTCTACGACATAAATTTTCATGCCTTTGTGTCCCCTTAAATATTCCTCGTAGGATTTTTCAATACCGGCAACGCCGACATAATCTCCGGGTTTGTAATAAGGATTACGGTTGATAAGAGCCGTATCCGCTTCACGGACATAACCCAAGATATGAGCCGCTGCGGGATAAACATAACGCCTTGCAGTACGTTTTTGAACTTCAAAACCGGGAAATTTATACATTTTTTCCTGCAAATGCGAATATCTGAGTTTGGTTATCTGTTTGAAAATAACACTCTCTTTGTACGGAGCATATTTAACGGCTTTTTGAAATTCTTTTCTGAAATTTTCTATTGTAGTACCGAGTATTTCACAAAGGTCGAGAGTATCGAATGCTTCAACTTTTTTAGGAGTAACGAGCAAATCGTATGAGCTCTCGTTATAAATCAAAAGTTTACTGTTTCGGTCAAAAACCAAACCGCGTGCTGGATAATCAACGACTTTTCTGAACACATTACTTTCAGCCGAAAGTTTGTATCCTGAGTCCATCACTTGAATCGTAAAAAGTTTTACGATGTATATCACGACAATAACGGTGAAAATTATGCCGATTACAAATTTTCTGTTAGAATATCTTGTAACATTCATTTTACATTCTAAAAAAAGTAACAGACAAAATTATATATTTTTTTTGAAACTTTTTCTGCGTTTTTTTGTTATATTTCTACGCTTTTTTCAAAATCTTCCCAAAATCTCGGATAAGATTTTTTTACGGACTGAGCATCGGTTATGACGATTTGTTTGTCAGCATTTAGAGTGGCAACGGCTAACGAAAATGCCATTCTGTGGTCATTTCTTGACGAAACTGTTACTCCGCCCGAAATTTTTCCACCTTTTATCTTCATAAAATCGCCCTCCAAATCTACTTGAATACCTATTTTAAAAAATTCTTCTTTAATTGCCAAAGCTCTGTCCGACTCTTTATGCGCCAATCTCGAAACGCCTTTTATAACGCTTTCTCCGCTGCAATTTGCTGCAAGTGAAGCTAATACGGGAAACAAATCAGGACAATCAGTCGCATCAAAATTATAAGCCCTTAAATCCTTTTTGCTTACTTTTATTTCGTCATTGCTGATAACAATTTCTGCGCCGACCTGTTCTAAAACTTTCATAACAGCTCTGTCGGCTTGTAACGAATTAGGATTAAGACCTTTAACAACGGCTTTCCCTGCTATTGCACCTGCAATTAAATGTGCTGCGGCACTCGACCAATCGCCTTCCACTTGATACTCAGTGGCTATGTATTTTTGTTTGCCTTTGATTCTAAACTCCTTAAAATCAATATTTTGAATTTGTCCGCCGAATTTTTCAATTATATCCAATGTCATTTGAACGTATGGCACGCTTTTCAAATTTTCAACTTTCAGAACAGAATCTTTTTCGGCTTTTGGCAGTGCTGTTAAAAGTCCCGTTAAAAATTGAGAGGATTGACTGCCGTCTATTTCAGCAAAACCGCCTTTTAGTCCCGAATGAATCGTTATCGGCACAAAACCGTTTGAAAGCGAGATTTTTGCGCCTAAATCTGCCATAGGTTTTTCCATCATTGACATCGGACGTTTTAGAAGCGAACCTTCGCCTTGAATCGTTAAACCGCCACCCAAAAGCGCACAAACCGGCGTAAAAAGTCTTAATCCCAAACCTGCCTCGCCGACAGAAATTTGTTCTGCTTTAAGTGGATTTTTTGGCGTGATTTTCACCAAAGAGTCTTCCCTTACAACTTTGCAGCCCAAGGTTTCGGCAATTTTCAAGGCCGAGGAAGAATCGTTGCTGAAATCAGGATTTTTCAAAACGGTTTCTCCTTGTGAAAGAATTGCAAGAGCCACTGCTCTTTGCATATAGCTTTTTGACGAAGGAATCATCAAAGAAGCATTATATTTTGAAGGTTTTACTAATTTGTCCATAAATTTTTTCTGCTATTTTCTCTCTGTTAAGATTTTCTACATTGACAACTGCGTATGCTGCATCAGCATAAAAAGGCACGCGTGAGAGGAACATTTCGCGGGCTTTTTCCACAGGGTTTTCGCATTGCAAAAGCGGACGGTTGCTAATATCAAGACCGTCCAAACAATATTCTACGGGAGCGTAAAGCCAAAGATTCAAAAAGTTTTCGCGTAAGATTTTGCGGTTTTCTTCATTTTTGACAGTACCGCCGCCGCACGAGAGAATTATATTTTTCTCTTTTGATAATGTTTTCAAAAATTCGGTTTCGATTTTGCGGAAATAATCTTCGCCTTTTTTTGAAAAAATTTCAGAAATTTTCATTCCCTCGTTTTTCTCAATTTCGTCGTCCGAATCTATGAATTTATAACCCGTAAGTTTTGCGAGTTCTTTTCCTGAGGTCGTTTTGCCGACTCCCATAAAACCTGTCAAAGCAATTCTGCCTTGAAAATCGAATTTATAGTTTTTCAAAGCTTCATACATTTTTTCGGGAGCGATTTTCTCGCCCGTAAAATTTTCGTAAGAGGGAACTGCTTGATTTACAAGCCAATTTTTGCCGCTCAAAAATTTAAAGCCGATTTTCTTTGCCGGAGTTTCAAAAATCGAATCCTTATAATTAGCGTCCAAAACGACATGGTCTTTTGTTAATAATTCTGGCTCAAAAACTTTTACGCCCGAGGGCAAAGCCTGAACGATAACAGCAAAATCGTTAATAAAATTTTCTATGTTTTTTAATTCTTTGATGTTAATGTTAAAGCGCTCTTTCAACGCCTCTAACGCATTGATATTACGAGCGGTAACAGTAACTTCAAGACCGAGATTTTTTCCTGCGATAATTACCGCGGGAGTTGCACCGCCAGAGCCGATTACAAGCATTTTTTTCTGCTGTAGAAATTCAGGATAGAGTTTGAGAGTAAGTTCAACTCCTTTTATATCGGTGTTGTCGCCGCAAAGTTTATTGTCAGAAGAATAAAAAATACAATTAACCGCCTCGGCTTTTTTAGCATTTTCCGAAAGACAATCAAGGTATTTTATAACATCTTTTTTGAAAGGTGCGGTAACATTAAGACCTTTAAAATCAAGCTGTTTGAAAGTTTTTATCGCTTCCTCCGCTGTTTCGGCGCAGAGCCTGAAATAATTGAAACTGTCAGAAACCGACATTAAAACAGGGCTTAACGAATGTAAAACGGGGTTTCCCGTTACCGCAAAGAGTTTTGTGTTCATATTTTATGAGTAAAAAAATCTTTGCAAATTTAATTTATTTTTTCGGATTCGGACAATAAAAACGTTAAAAAAAATTATTTCACTATCTGGTAAACACCCTCTTGATAATCATCTTTATCTACAACGGGTTCAGTTTCGATAAACTGAAAATTAAGGTTAAGAATTGAAGAATATTTTTGTCCTATTTTTAGCATTTCATGGTCTTCTCTCTCATAATACCATTTTACGAATATTTGGTTTTTGTTTTTGCACTCGTTGATTGCGGTAATAAGTTTTGCAATTTGTTTTGCGCTTGAGGTATTAAAATATGAGAGATTAAACTCAATATCGGTTTTGGGTTGCGGGTTTTCAAAATAATCCTTTATCCATTGAATCAGCGGTTTATAAAAACTTAAAGCATCTTCAGCCCAAGAAGTCCCGCTAAAACTTATGAACCCTTTTACACCGTTCATTATTACCTCCGGCGTATCTTCCGTTGCACTGATATTGAGATTTTCAACCATTTTTTATCTGTTAATACATGAAGTCATTTTGAATAATGAATATTCACCTTCGCCTTCTATAAATTCGTATTCTAATGGATTGCGGCTTTTATTTCTGATTTCGATTAAACCTAATCCCGCCTCTTTGCTTGAATTGATTCTAAAATCGAAAAGTCTTTCGTTATAGAAGTCTTCCCTTTGTTGTTCGTTGAGTGAGTTAATATGGTCGAGTTTTGCTTTCAAATCATCGACTTTTGATTTTTTTATGTAGTTAATTGTAGTAAGACAATATTTGTCATCTTTTAATGAAATATAAAAAATTCCTTGACAACCTTCTATGCCAGAAACATTTACATTACCGTGATGAATAATATTTTGCAGCATTTCGACCATAATGCTAATGATTTTTTTCTTGGAGTTCAGAGTTTCCTTCATTCTGTTTTTCATGATAGAAATCAGACTAAGGAGGCTGTCTTGGTCGAAAACGGCACTGTAAATCAATAATATTGAGTTTTTCATGATAAAACTGTGGAGTTTTACCATATAGTTTACGGAATAAACCGATTCGGGTGATTGCTCCGGGGCTTGTTCCAAGGTCGTACCATTGATATTGCTGTGAAGATAAAAGAACGAAATTTCATCGTTTACTTTTTCGAGTTGATACGAGAGTTTGTTGCCTGATTTTCTTACCATTTCGATAAGACCGAGGCCTGCACCGCCTTTGCTTGAGAGTTGTCCGTTGCCTAAAACTTCTCTGTAAAATTTATCAAGTTCTTCCGAATCAAGACTATTGATTTTGTCAAGTTTTGATTTCAAATCACTGACTTTGCCGTTTTCTATAATATTACCCGTGGTGATATAATACCATTTGTTTTCTTTCTGAATAGAAAACATTGAGTCGGTGATTTCGTTGGAATCCTCCGCAGCATCACCATGTCGGGAAATGTTTTGAATACTTTCCACCATGATATGGAAAATACGTTTTTTTATTTTTCCCGAAATTTTGTCCCTGTCGATATTCTTTTCGGCAAGTGATAAAATATGCTGTTGCAGATTTTGAGTAAATTCACCGCGATAGATATAATTGAGGTCTTCTTTTTGAGTAGACTTCATCAATTCTATCACAAAATCTTTGTTTGCTATATTGTTATCTGAACCCATTGAGTAATATTTTGAAAAAAAACATTAATTTTATTTCGGCAAAAATCAGTGCCAGAAGTCGCCTTCAAAATTAATAAATATATTGCAAATTTCTTGCCTTGTTTCAAATTTTTTTTTATTTTTTTTTTATTCCTAAAAAAAACGGCAAAGGGCAGATTCTTTTTCAAGAAAACTGCCCTTCCTTTTTTTATAAAAATTCTTTTTTTTTATTCAGTCGGCGGGAGTTTTTTTACACCCGCTAAAAAATTTATTCAAGTAAATTAACCTTTTTCATTTCATTGGATTAGAAAGAAAATCTTCATTAACCGAGATAGGCTTTCAAAAGATTGCTTCTTGAGGTGTTTCTTAATCTGCGGATTGCTTTTTCGCGGATTTGACGCACCCTCTCACGAGTCAGGCCGTACTGATCACCGATTTCCTCGAGGCTGAGCTCCTGACAACCGATTCCAAACGAAAGTTTCAAGATAGAACGTTCTCTTTCTGTCAAGGTTGAAAATGCTCTTTCAATCTCCTTGCTCAAAGACTCGTCCATCAAATTTCCGTCAGCAACCTGTGAATCAGGGTTTTCCAAGACATCAAGCAGGCTGTTTTCTTCGCCTTGTACAAAAGGAGCGTCCACACTTACGTGCTTGCCTGAAACGCGCATCGTATCAACAACTTTTTCCTGCGGCAATTCCAAAATACCGCTCAATTCCTCCGGTGAGGGTTTGCGTTGATGCTTTTGTTCAAAATCAGACACCGCCTTGTTGTACTTGCTCAAAGAACTTACCTGATTGAGCGGCAACCGTACAATTCTTGACTGTTCGTTAATCGCCTGCATAATGGATTGACGAATCCACCAAACGGCATACGAAATAAATTTGAAACCGCGGGTTTCGTCAAATTTTTCAGCAGCCTTAATCAAACCTAAATTGCCTTCGTTGATAAGGTCAGGCAAGCTAAGTCCTTGATTTTGGTACTGTTTTGCAACGGAAACAACGAATCTCAAGTTTGCTCTCGTAAGTTTTTCGATAGCAGACTGATCGCCTTTGCGTATACGCTGAGCGAGTTCTACTTCTTCTTCTACTGAGATTAACTCGTATTTGCCGATTTCTTGCAAATACTTGTCAAGAGATGCACTTTCTCTGTTGGTAATTGACTTTGTAATTTTTAACTGTCTCATATTACAATCAGATTATTATAAAAAATGAATCCTTCTATTTATAAGGACTCCTTTACTTAAACGTATTTTTTATCAAAAAGTTGCGCAAAAGAATATATTTAATGTTATCTTTACGTTAAGTACAATGTTAATTTTTTTTAATCTTAAAATACGCTTTTTTATTGATATTTTTGCGCAAAACAAAATTTTCGTTATGAAAAAACTTTTAGCGGTGATAGGTCCTACTGCTTCGGGCAAAACGGATATGGCTGTAAAAATAGCGCAAATGCTTGATACTGAAATAATTTCAGCGGATTCACGTCAGATTTTTCGCGAGATGACAATCGGTACGGCAGTCCCGGATAATGACACATTAAATAAAGTGAAGCATCATTTTATTCAAACACATTCTGTTACGGATTATTATAATGCTTACAAATACGAGCAAGAGGTTTTAACGCTTTTGGAAAACGATATTTTCAAAAGGAAAGATATTGTGGTAATGTGCGGCGGTTCGATGCTTTATGTTGATGCGGTTTTAAACGGAATTGATTATGCTCCTGACAGGGATGAAAATTTGCGCAACGAGCTTTGGACGCGTTTTGAGATGGAAGGAATTGAACCGTTGAAAGAGGATTTAAAGAGGTTGGATCCTTTTTATTATTCTCAATGTGATTTAAAAAATCATACGAGGATTATAAAAGCTTTGGAGGTTTGTATTCAGACGGGAAAACCTTATTCATCTTTTCGGACAGGAAACGTTAAAAAACGAAATTTTGAGTTTTTTAGAATACCTCTTAATATGGAGCGCAGTCTTCTTCATCAGAGAATTAACCTAAGAGTTGATAAAATGATGGAAAGCGGACTTTTGCTTGAGGTAAAAAGCCTTGAAAAATATAAAACTTTGATGCCTCTTAATACTGTGGGTTACAAGGAATTGTTTGAATATTTAGACGGTAAAACGGATTTGCAAACCGCTGTCGAACTTATAAAACGAAACACCCGCCGTTATGCCCGCAAGCAGATAACTTGGTTTTCCAAAGAGGTTAATAACTCTTGGTTTAATCCGCTTACGGACGAAGAAAAAATTTTAACGGAGGTGGAAAGAATTTCAAAACTTTGAAAAAAAAACTTTTTTTCTCGGAGAAAAGTTGGTGAATTATTTTTTCACCAACTTTTTAACTGCTTGATTTTTTTCGGTTTTAACGATTACGAAATAAATGCCGCTTGTTAAATCCGAAATGTCAAATTTATTTTGATTGGTCTCTAATGTTTTTACCTTTTGACCCGAAATATTTAAAATCGAAATATCTTGAATTTTCTCCTTGGTATCTATCGTAATAAATTCAGAGCAAGGGTTTGGATAAACGGTTAAATTGATTTCGGATTTTGGCATGATGTCAGCAGTGGCTGTTTCCACGTCATCTTCATTATCGGAGAAAATAGCGGTTTGTCCCGGAGTCATCGGATAATTAACCGTTTGGTTGCTCACTTCTAATTTTTCTCCCGAAATAATCTCGTACCAAGTGCCGCCTTTAGGAAATGCAATTCTTGCGTTCGTGTTGTCGGTGTTGAAATTAACAGCGAAAATCAAATTAGCTTTTTCGGATTTTCTGTAAATAATTTTCATTAAACTTGAAGCGTCAATTTTCGCTGTGCCATTTGTCATAGCCTCGTTGGTTCTGCGCAATTTGCAGAGTTTTGAATAAAAATCATAGAGGCTTTTACGGTTTTCGTTATCCAAGTAGTTTTCGGGATAAGGTTTTTTGTCGGTGCGGGCTCCATCGTCTTCTTTTCCCGTTGTCGGATTGTAATTGATTGAATAATCATAACCTAATTCGCCGAATTGCCAAATCATTTTAGGACCGGGCATTGAAAGTAAAACCGCTGCCGCACCTTTCATACGCTCAAGAGCCGTTTTTAAATCTTTAACGTCATATTTTGCCGTTGTTTGACCGTATCTCAAACATTTGAACATCATGCGTTCTTCGTCGTGGCTTTCTGCGTAAGAAATCAAACCGGGCTTATCAAAATCGTGTTGCTTATAATTCAAAGAATTTAAATCGCAGCCTGAGGAGTAACCCATGGTTGCTTGACAAAACGCATAATTCAAATTTCCCCAAAGCATAATGCCGTAATTTGCTAAAACTTTTTCTTCCGAATTGTCAGTTAAATGTTCGCAAATCATGTATGCTTTTGGATTGATTTCTTGCATTTTATCATAAATTCTTTTCAAAATATTTATTCTTGACTCATCGTATGCTGAGCATTGTGCATCGTTTGTTGCAGGCGTATTCGTAAAACCTTTGGTAAAGTCAAAACGGATACCGTCAATTTTGTACTGTGTCATCCAATAATTCATAACGGAATCTACAAGAGCTTGAGTTTCAGGTGCTTCATGGTTGAAGTCATATCCCCAAGAATAGACGGTATTGGGAGAATTAACATTAAACCAAGGACTTTCTGAAGTCGTTTTTTCTCCGTCAAAATACAATTTAACGAAAGGAGAGGAGCCGAAAGCGTGGTTTAGAACAACGTCTTGAATGACAGCTATTCCGCGTTTATGACATTCGTCAATAAATTCTTTGTAATCGTTTTCAGTGCCGTAAGCCTTGTCCACAGCGAAATAATACGACGGATTATAACCCCAAGAATTGTTGCCTTCAAATTCTGAAAACGGCATTAATTCTATTGCGTTAATTCCTAAATTTTCAAGATAATCGAGATTTTCTTTTGCGGCTTTAACAGTGCCTTCTTTGGTAAAATCACGGATTAACAATTCATAAATGATGAGGTTTTTTGATTCCGGGGCATCGAAATTTTTAACTTGCCAATTATAAGCTTTTTTATCAAGTTGAAACGTTGAAACTATGCCGTAAGTTTTGTCTTGCGGATAAGTTAAATTACCGTCATAAATATCTTTCGTTAAATATTTGTCGTTGTCGGGATCAAGTATTTTTTCGGTGTAAGGATCTGCTATTCTGATAGTTTCATCAACGATGTATTGATAACCGTATTCCTTGTCTTTGTCCAAACCGCTGATGGTGCAGAAAAAATATTTTCCGTCTTCAGAGACTGTCATGGCAGAATTTTGGTTGATTTGCCAATTAGAAAAATCTCCTATTAAATAAGCGTTTTTCTTATTCGGTGCAAACAAAACGAAAGTTGCCTCGTTTTCACCAGTAACATTTACTCCGCGTCTTAACCCTTTTGGCATTTCGCCCGTTTGTGCATTTTCTCTTACTACATAAGAAATTGATTTTTCAGCGGTTTCATTGTTGTTGTTTTTAGCGGTTATTTTTATGATATGACAGCCGGAAGTTTTAGCGTTGATTTTTATTGAATTACCGCTAAGCAAAGGATCTTCTTTATCGTCGAGAAAGTAAGAAATTTCTGCTTCTGACGAGGTTGTAACTTCAACTTCGATTTCTTCGCCACCGTTTACGAAAATAACTGATTCTGAGGGTTTTTTGACGGTTATATTAAACTCGTCAGCAGCATAAACTTCTAGAAAAATATTTGTTCCGCCGGTGTTTTTTCCTTCTTTTGAACCGTCGGCATTACGAAAAACGAAAGCCAATTTTTTGACTTTTGCTGCTTGTTCGTCGGTTAAGCCGTAAAATTCTTTGATATTGCCGATATTTAGCGTGTAAGTGTTTGTTGAAATGCGGCTTAATTTGCATTTTGGGTCGTTATCGTTGACGTTTTTGGGCCAATCGGCAACAACATTTTTCCAATCGCTGTCAGAGCCGCCTTTCAATATAACGCCGGTATGGGCGTAAACATCGCCCGTAAAATCTTTCAAACCCGCATTTCCTTGGTCGGCGTGAAAGGTTATTACAACATTTTGGGT
>Ga0310695_10002698_pt1 | contig 36762 bp, 23 predicted proteins | sample RumenRJG_04DNA_FD_203882 | JGI IMG/M metagenome (GOLD analysis project Ga0310695, IMG submission 203882) | Bovine rumen microbial communities from Lethbridge, Alberta, Canada - RJG_04 (v2) (version 2) | ecosystem: Host-associated > Mammals > Digestive system > Stomach > Rumen | place: Canada... | reverse complement strand
ATAAAAATCAGACTCTTTTTCATTTTATTTGTTCAATTATGTAATTAGACATGTTTGTAGAATCGATTGTTTCGGAAGATGAAACTTCCACAAAAGAGTATTCTGTCTCAGGTGTATCGCCACCAGTAGATATGACTTTTGCTGTACCTACATTCTTACCAGGAAGAGTGATCATAATTCCAGTTTGGGGATTCTTAACCTTCTTACCCTGAGTCTTCACATTGAAAACCATTCCGGTCTTGATTCCCTGACTGTTGCCGCCTGCAATAAGGACGGCATCACTATCGTATGAAAGGAAGTATGTCTTCCATGGACTGTTTGTACATTTATTAATAATGTTCTCTACAAGCTGATTAATAGCTTCAGAAATAGCCTTGTCACTTAGAGTGGCATCATAGCTGGCTTGTCCACCCACGCCCATGGTTGTCTTTGTGGTTAATTCAGCAGAACCTTTGGCTTCATCCGAATAGATGATAAGTCCTGTGGAAACATCAACAAGACGAATAGCTACTGCAGCTTCTACAGTTTGTGTTTTCTGAGAAGTAAAAACTCCATTCTTGCCGGTATTCTTACGTCCATACTCTGTAATAGAACCGATAATCATATAGTCTGCACCGATTGTAGAAGACCCGCCGCCATTTTTCTGGCATTCCTCTAAAAGAGTCGCTAGATCACTACGTTCGAGCAACAGAAATTTGCCCGAAGAAGCAAGTTTTGCCGAAAGAATGTCAAGTGCCTGTTTCCCCATAGGATCATTCTCTTTGTCATAGAAGATTCCTTTAGCATACTGGGTCTCATTGGAAAACCTGCCAATTGCAACTTTTCTTTTGAGTACCATACCATCGTCTTTGACAGTATTAACTGTCGTTTCTACGATTTCAGTTTTTCTCTGAGCTGATGCACCATAACTGATGGTAAGCATCACAGCTAACATAAGTAGTTTTTTCATATATTTATTATGTTATTTAATAAATTGCTTTCTGCAAATTTAAATAGATTTCCTCAATTTGAATTAATTGTTTTAGCTTTTGATATTCAGAGGATTACGAATTTAACCTGTCAGGTTAATAGTTAACCGAAGCCTATTAGCGTTTATCTGCTTTTTCAATACTAATAACATTACCGCAATAGGGGCAGTTGAAACTGTTGAAACCAAGTTGCTCCTTCTCATGATACCCTTCGACAAGTGAAGCCATTGGTACCTGTAGAGCTTTCGCAAACTTTGCAAGAACAGTAATTGTAATATTCTTCCTTTCATTGACTACCTCACTCACATATTGTGGAGATACATTCATTATCTCGGCAAGTTGAAGGGTATTAATATTATGTTCCTTCATGATTTTATCTATCCTAAGCATAACTTTCCTCCTTTTTGGGTTAGAAATCAAAACAATCATTATCATAGCCACAGTCACAATCGTCCTGGCAACTATAATCATCATGATCCATACAGCTGTCATTGTACCCATCTTCATAGCCTCGATTATAGCCGTCATTAGAGTAATTGGAATTGATGTTGTTACTCCGTCCACTATTCCTTATACTGTTTATCAAAGCACTGAATAAAAGATAATCGAAAAATCCCATAATCATTCATTTTTTATATTTACAGTGCAAAGGTAAAATACATCAGTGCAGTCTATCTGCATAGGAAATAATTATTTGCTTTTTCTGCTAAAATTGGCTTAAAATAGAAGGAACGACCAACTGTCACAGCAGGTCGTTCCAAAGCGTTCGCTATTTATTCGGCGTCCCTGAAACCTCGCAAAATTCAAATGACCGTAATCACAAGAATAAGTAGCAATGTTCACGCCTTAAGCAAGGATAGAGTCTCACGACTCGCAAAATTCAAATAGTCGGCCAACTATTACGCCCTTTGGGATTGTTTTTTTGACCTATGTTTCTTTTCTGAATCTATTATTAATTAATCCCATGCTTCCTCATCATTAGCATCAAAGTAACGCTGCATACCGTTGTCATCCATGTCATCTTCTGATGCAGGATCAAAGCCACGCATGTTATCTTGATGATGGGAAGATTTCATGTTAGGAGTAGATAATGGCGTATTTATTGTATCAGTCTTTTGATCTAAGACTTTCTCTGGTACCGTGTATTCTATATGTGGCTTTTCTGCAACATAAAACTTATACCTATTATTATAGCACACTATTCCCAACGCTATAAACAAAGCCAGCGCAATGAGAAAGTAGCCTGTCTTTAACTGTTTCTTGATATTCCCAATAGCATTGCTTAACATTGAAACCTCATCGTTATTTTTTGACGTAAATTTGAAACACTTGTGCTGCGTCATGGGTTTAAATACAAAAGTGCGAACCTCGCCATCCCCATCTGTTATATTGAATGTTACATAAAATGTTTTATCTGCCCGGTTCATCTCCTTGGGATCAAATAATTCTTTGAACTTCCCACCCCAAAAGAGATTATGTGATTGTAATAATCGTGTTTCTGTTTCATTTGGTGCTAAAGGTGTATTATCTGGATATTTCACATAAACGACACCATCGATGTGAACTCTGCTATCATTAATTATGAAAGAACGCCAGTCCACTAATATTTCTTTATCACAGTTATTCGTAATCGACACAATAAGTCCACTGTAATCTTTTGCTATCCCAAATGCTATTTTGAAATATTTGTTCTCGAAGATATCATTCCCCGGACCTCCTTTTCCAATGCGTAACCAGTAGAGATCATATCTCCTTTTTGAATCATCAAATGAAACATCACCAACAGCCTTCGGATAATCTTTCATGTGCTGATGAAAAGCCTCTTTTTTCTTTTGATCCTGAAGAATAGACAGTTCTTGTTTCTTTTCTGCGTCTTTTAGGAGTGATTTGTGGAATCTTAATCTTTCATAGCTATCTGCTAAAACAAAAATTGCAATAATCACTAGAATAATAGGTATCAACCACCATCCCATGATTACAACAACTATGTAGCCAATCAGTATACCAAGAATAATTCTGCCTATTTTGGTATTAAACAATAGCCAAAGAATAGAAACTCCGTTCATTCCTCATACCATTGATATCCACAGCCATTGCATTCGCAATAGCCGTCATCGTACAACGTTACATCCTCACACCCACATTCGGGGCAATACACATTCTCATAATACATATATGTTCTTTTTATTTTGATCTTACAATTTTGTCCAACGTGCTTTTAAAAGCGCATTAAATATAGTTTGTGATTTGTCAGAGATCACACCACCGGGGCAGGATTTAATGTAATCTGGTTCACAAACCACAATAAGTTTATGTTTTGCACGACTTATTGCCACATTTAGGAGCTGCTCACCCTGCTCACCTGAATAAATCCTGCCAAAATATGATTTTGCACTCTTTTCAAACTTGGAGCAGTCAACCATGTCAAATATGATAACGTCACATTCCGAGCCTTGAAATGTATGTACTGTTCCAATTTTAACCCTTTCTTGAAAATCCAAGCTGTAAGCATTGTCTATGAAACGAGCTTTCAATAATGACACCTGGCCAGTATATGGTGTAATAACTCCAATACTATAAGTATCTTCTTCATTCTGGCTATAAATGTCGAGAAGTTTTATAACAGCATCTGCATTTGCAGTATTCTGCCTTGTCCCTCCGCGGGTAAATCTTACGGCACCGTCATTAACGCTATACATACCAATAACACAACCGCTATATGGCGAACTTGCTACAATTGAATCATGTTTGCTATTTTGTGCATGTAGTCGATCTGCATAAAACGAATGATTTATGATTTCAACAATTTTTGGATTTGAACGTCTCTGATTTAAAAGTTGATGCAATGCAGGGTGGTTTGTATGAGCAATATCAATTCCACATAATTTGAATACATTATCTCTAAGGATAGGAACACCAGCAGTAGAAATTGGTGCCAATTGTTGGAAATCTCCTACAAGAATTATTCGTTTTGTTACTTTTCTTGCAAGAGCTATTAATTGAGGCTGGGCTAACATACTGGCTTCATCAACTATAAGATTGTCGAATACACTATCCTTTAGCCTTGAGTTCAGCACAAAGTTCGCAATCGTGGAAAATACAACTTTTACTCTACTTATCAAGTAGTCTGTATGTTCTTTAAGTTCTTCTCTCGCATCTTTAAGTTTAGCTTTAATTTTTATAGCTTCATCAGAATATTGCTTATTACTTTTCTTGAATTTCTCAATTTTGATATTAGCCAACCTAATTTTGGTTCTTAATTCCCTTGACTTGCTATCATCTGGGAACAAGAAATCAGTTGCGATTAGTTTTACATCTTGTGTTCTACCAGCTCGGTAAAACTCACCTCTTGGCATTTCTGGCTCCTTTACTTCAATGATGTCAACTACTTTATTAACTAGCTGATCAACGGCAACATTTGATAAACAACAGACGGCGGTTCTTTCACCATCCATTTTGTGTAATGCCATTATAATTGTGGCAAGGGTGTAAGACTTACCTGTACCTGGAGGCCCCCAGATAAATGTAATATCCTTATCCAAAGCTGCCTTGAATGCGTCATACTGCGATTTGTCCTTATTCAAATACTCATCTAGATATGCTGGATATTGACCATGTATAACATTTGTAAGTTGTCTTGTGTTACCACTAAGAAACTTATATAGCGGTAAATCCTTGTTAATCCTTTGTTCGGAGATCTCTTTTAGAAGTTTCATAAGAGCAACCGTATTCATAGTTGCGTCAGCGACTATTCGTGAGCCAGCTGTTACGAATATACTTCTTGCGGAACTGAAAAACAAAACGGCATTTGCATAGTCATATTCAACAACCTCACAATTAAATATTGTATAGTCTGTCCTAAATTCAAAAGAGACTCCTTCTGTAAAATGTGGATCATCACCTTCGTCTACTATTAACAAGGCCTTATATATATATTGATTGTCCTGTACTGATATATTATCACAAGAAGCAACTTTATATGTTTTTTGGTTCCGAGGATCCCTCTGTTCGGCACATTCGGAATTTAATGCCAAAAGCATACGATCGAAAATATCCTGCTTTTCTTTTTCTCCAAATAAATACGGAAAGTTAGCTTTTATTTTGTCCTCAAGAAACATATAGTGTAAATTCTCATCAAAATAACGAGAATATTCACGTTTAACGATACTCATAAGCTCGCTTCGAGCATATGATTTCCTTTCGTAATCAAAAATCAATGTAGCCCAAGCTGCATGAGCTCTTTTCTCATTCATCATTCCAAGCGACAAAACTTTCCGGACACTATATTCAAATAGTGAGAGCGGCTTATTATCTTTGGGAGGTTGTATATACATGATCCTTTAGCCAAATTTATATTTTGAACCAATCTTTATTCTTAACAAAATATCTGCTAATTTCAAGATTTTCTTCATTCATGGTAACTCCGAGAAAAAATGCAGCACGAGACACCCCAACATATATATATCGCTTCAAAAGGTCCATATCAACATCGGATTTGTCAATATTATGGAAGAACACCACATCGAACTCCATCCCTTTGACCATATCTATGGGATAGACGCAAATATGACTTTCAGGAATACTACCAGTATTTGTTCCGTCTAGAACTTTAATCCCTTTTTCTGTAAAGAATGTTGTATTCTGAAGGTATTCCATAAATCGAGGAATATAACCTGCATAGGTAACAAAAATCGCAATGGAAGGTAGTTGCTCTCCATAAGCCCGGTATACTTCTGAAATACGTTTTGAAATCCATTCTATCTTATCAAGTTCATTCTCATCTACATATACCAAAGGCGCAGGAACCTTACTAGACTTCATAAATGCTACATAATTAGGCGTTTTTCCTTGAACGTCTTGAAAAAGCTGCCTTGCCACTTCAAGTAATTTTTTGCTTTGGCGGTACGATGTCTTCATTTCATAGGGCAAGGGATTAACTACAACATCTTCCAATTCCTTCCAAGTCTTAATTCCGTAACTTGTCATGCGTTGCATTGAATCTCCACAGAATGTTAATGAATTGAATTCACGTGTCAACAATGATTGTATAGCATAAATTTCGCAGATACTAAAATCGGTTGCTTCATCAACACCAATGATAGGGCGTGCTACTTCTTCATAAGCTTCAATATAATCATGCTTGTATTTTACACTTGTCGTGGTTTTAATCTGTTTTACTAAGGTGTTTATGAAACCAAGCAAAAGAGCCTGCTCTTGAAAATGCAGTTCTTTGCCCTGCTTCCGTTGCATAATTTCTCTTAGCAATTTCTGGTCACAACCTTCATACTTAATTTTGTTAAGATAAGTTCTGAATTTCCTATATCGTGTGGGGATGACATTTAGCATGATAGAACGAACGCCTCTTGTATATTGAGCAAATTGTTCAAAGATCGTCAATTCTCCAATCCTCTTTATTTCATTATCAAACTTGTCTTCTATCACAGGCTGGAGGATTTCTTCAATGAACTTTTGTACATCGGACAATTCCTTAGCTTTGCTTACTTTACTTAAACAATATGATTTTAACCATTTCTGAATTTCACCAGCCAGAGGATGCTCTATCTGTTTTTTACCAAGGAGGGGCTTTATCCCTTCCTGTATTTTGCTTATCAAATTACTTGTTTCTTCACTTTCTTCGTTACTAAGCTCTTCTACCTCGGAATCTTCCTCAATTAACTCATCTGAAGATAATTCAAAGATATCCTCAATATTTGTTTTTGATTCTTTATCCCGATCTAACAAAAGGCATATTTTTTCTGCAAGTTCGCCTAAAGCATTATTCCTTTCGCTAAGTATTTTTTTACAGTCATTGCCATATACTGATTCGAGGGTTATAAAGAGTGAAACAAAGTGTGCCAAATCATAATTTTCAGTATCTTCAAACCTTTTCTGTATATTTTGTGCAATAGCAGTCCATTTGTAAACAGTTCCTTCAGTGCTTAATTGAGGAAGTTGCTCTTTAATACATCGTAGCTGTTCAAGGTAGAAACTAGTAAAGACATTGATGATATCTGAGTTTTGATAGAACAATGGGTCAGTCAGGTAACATACCTTGAAAGGAGCATTACTATCATTCATTTCTAACAGATGGTAATTCTCTTGAAGAATCATTCGGCAATAATCCTTCCAGTTCCAAACTTTTTCAGATGTGTTTGTAAGACCTTCCTTTTTCATAGCTTCAGCAAGATACTCCTTCAACATCTGAGATGGAGAGAAAAACATCCAATCGCGATTAGTTTTAATGGCATCGAGTAATTGTTTCCTTTGTGATGTGGAAATTTTATATTTATTCAGTTTGTTTTTCTCGTCTTCCTTTATAGCGAACGTATCTGTAAGATAAGCCAATCTATGAATCATCGTTGTTGTTTTTCCAGTTCCTGGTCCACCTTTAATGACTACAGTCTTGCCATTAAAGAGATTGTCTGACATAATGCCAGTTTGGATGGGGTCAACAATAAGGCTATAGCGCATCTCACCTTGCTTTCTTATGTAGATGGTTATATTTTTCAAATCCTCCTGCTGCTGTGTGAGGATTCTATATTCCTCTCTGAACTTTTTTATAGAATTAGTTATTTGTGCACGCTCCTTTGGACTCAGTTTCTCTTTCTTCTTCTCTTCTAGTTCAAATATTTTGGAATCAATGTCTCTAATATCTTCTTTATATTGCCTCAAAGCCTTCAGAAATTCCTGAATATTACGGAACTGGTACTTTAGACTATCTCCAGCTAAAGAAATCGTCTGGTTCTGAAGATTCGATTGGTTTTCTAATCGAACAACATGAGTCTTAAGCCGTTTTATATAGTCTCGCGATATATAATCAAACGAAGTTCCTACTTCGTTTTTTTGCATTTTGATGGCGACATCCGAATATTTGGGCACGAATCGTCCAAAAGCGCTTAGTCCAGACAGTTCGCGAGGACTATAAGCTCTATTAGTAAACCAGAATGTTTCAGCTTCCTCATCATATAGACAATGTACTCTGGCAATTGGAGCAATTCCCATGCCTATCCTTGCTTTGGCACAAGAATCTAAGTCCTCTACTATATCTAATAGACTTTCTTTTGTTTTCTTCCTTATTGGTTCAACAGGCTCACTATTGGGCGTATTAGATGATTTTGTATTCTCATCTTTATTTCTATCAATAAAAACCTTCTCTAAAGCGCCTGTAATTTTGACCCTTTGCGGCTTACTTTTTTCTGCAATTACAGACTTTGTCTTACGGGCAACTTCCGCCGCCGCTTTAATCGCAGGAATATTATCCCTGACTTCGACATCACTTATAAATGAGTTAACAGCATCCCAATTCAGTTGGACATCTGAAAACCATTTGCTTGATTGAGAATGTTTCTTTTTCATAAGAATATGAGCCTGTTCGCTATCGCATATATAGAACCTTAACGACTATCATTCTGTCAAGTCATTATCATTCTTGAGTATTATTAATTGATACATATTGTGTTTCTAAGAAATTACTAATTGTAGACTATACTGTTTTGGTTTTCATATATGTCACCATAAACTCCTTACACTTTCGGACATCCTGACGTGTATTGGCAATACTGTATGAGGAATATTTCTCAAACATATCCAGTCCACGACCAAGTGTTATCGTCCAGCCCGTATCTGTCTTGATACAACGGTCATGGAAGTCACGGAATTTATAGTTGAACTCAATGCCATAGCCAGCAAGGTCATCTTTAATCTCATCCATCCTATCGATAAGGTCTGGTAATTTATCGTCTTCCTCATTAGTCATGAGGTTTAGTTTCAAGTCATCAACCGGTCTGGTCTCTATCAGCATCGTAACAAACTCCATAAAGTTCTTTATCTGCCAAGGCGCACGGATATATGGGTCTTCCACTGTTATTTCCTGGGCTTCTGCCATATAAGGTGCAAAAAGCTTCTTATAACTAACACCCGTCTGCCCCATGCGGAAAGACAGGCTCTTCTCTTGGAGAACAGGAATACGAGGACGTTTTCCGTCATTGCTTTCAGCTTGTGGCATTCCCTGATTCATAGCCTGTGTATCACCATCATTCAATTCGCCTTCTTCAGGATTCTCAACGACGCTGACTGGGAAGAGATGGGCATTGCTAATTCTTTCAAGTGTCTCGACGTTAACTTCTACGCCGTTTTTCAAGTTGATGTATTTGAAAACAGCTGGTTCGGCCTTGAAAGTTTCATCAACCACATAGAGTTGATCTTTTACTCTCTTTCGGCATTCTGCAGCAAAGTCTATCAGCTCGTATGCTTCCTCATCTGTCATCTTTCCATCAGGGTAGAGTAGTTTCATCATACCTGAGAATGTCTTTCGGATGGCCAAATGGTCACGCTCAGAAAGAGTGCCGTCAAATTTGGCATACTCCTTCAGAACCGAAGTCCTGTCATCATTGCGCATTGCATGTAGAACTGCAGCGATATAGTCAGTAATCAGACCGTAACCTTTAGAGAAGCTGTCTTTCTTTAACATCTTTATTTCCCATCCGGGATTATACAGATGAATACGGTCGAGGAAAGCACCTTTAATAAATGAGGTCGGAATGGACTCAAACAGGTGGCTGTTTTTGAGCATGTAAGGTACTGTATGCTTGGTGTTGCCGACGAATACCATAGAGGCAGATGCTTCATGGGTTGCCTTACCACGGTTAAATGACTTATTGGCAAGATAGTTCTGCATGGTATCAATCAATACAGCATCAACAGAACGTCCTTTTTGCTGCTCAAACTCATCCCATGCTACAACATCCCAATATCCGACAAGTCCAAGGATTTCCTTATTACCACTCATCTTAACGAAGAGACGGGCAGAAGTCACATCGCCTCCACTGACAAGTACGCCATAAGGTGACAGCTCCTGGAATACATGACTCTTACCTGTTCCTTTCGGACCAAGTTCCATGAAGTTGAAATTGTTCTCAACATGGGGTAGTAAGCGAGCCAAAGTAATAAATTTCTCTCGACGATTCATGTGCTCTGGATTCAATCCCACTGTATGCATCATGAAATCGAGCCATTCTTCTGTGGTGAAGTCTTTACGCTGATCAATATACTCGTCGAGGTCAATATTTGAAATTTGAATGGGTTTCAGATTCTGAATTTCCCAACGTACTTTCACGTCTTCACCTGAAATATAGCCGATAGTAACAATACACCATACTCCATTTCCAGAAAGCAATTTAGGATTCTTACGCACATATTCGGTTCCAATGGGTACGCCTGATAATCCTAAATTTGAAAATGTTGCATTATAGGCATCACTTTTCTCATTTAGTATAACTGTTACTTTGTCTATAATACGATGTTTACCATTCTCACGGATAATACCTTTGACGGATTCGGCTTCAGCACGATGAACATAGTTGTTCTTTATCACTTGCTTGACTTTTTCCAATCCTTCGTTAATGACTTGTTCGTCATCACTGGCACAATACTGTCCCAACAGATACTCTAGTACATAAGTCGGAACAGGAAGACCTCCTTTGACAAGGAAAGCAAGGTCTTTTCTAACCACTTTGCCTATGAAGGCATTCATAACTTTCTGTTGTAGATTCATATTATATAGTTTTTTTTAGAAATCAAAATCATTTTCAATTAATGTATTATTTGTCACATTTTCCTTAATTATTGGGTTAAGCATCTGTTCATCAGAAGCATCAAAAACCTTCAATTGTAGAACTTTGGCATCTACATTTTTGTTCAATGTCAAATCTACTTGAATCTTACGATTGTCAAGCGAAGGATCCGTTTTGTCCAGAACAATATCTTTAATAGGCGTGACAGGCTTATCGTTGTGGTAAAGTGCTACCTTTATAAGCCTTTCCTTCATGTCCATAGAAACAGCCTCTGTTTGTAACATTTTAAAACGTAATCGTGAGGCTTGCATGGATAGCTTCCTATCGAGAATCATAACACCTACAGGCTGCTTATTGTCTTCTCTTTCTTGCCTACTTGTAATGATAGGGATAATAAGCTCCTGAAGGGATGCTCCTCCATGAGTAAACATATATCCTCCAGATGGTGCTGCAAAACGGTTTGTACCTTCAGGAACAGCAACATACACGTCATTACCATTTCCCATACTAGAAACCTCATTCAATGGGAATTTTACAACTCCCTGAACTGTTGAATCAGATCGAGTGAGGTAGTAGCGTGAACAACGCTCCAAAAATTCTTCATTTATCTTATGTTTGTCTTTTTCTGCAAACTCAATGTCATTGAACAAGAATCCATGGTCACTAGTGACATATACTTCAGTCACATTGTATGAAGCATGTATCTTGGGAATCATCTTGGCAATATCCATTATGGTTTCACGACAGCTTTGAACAACTTGTCTCGCATTACCATCATGACCGGTTTTGTCGATGTTGTCATGGAAAATATAAACCAAAGAATGCTTGAAAATCTCGCGGTTTTTTTCCAGATTGTATTCGGCAACTGTTTCAAAGGGCACACAGATAGCTCCATCACGATAACGCTGAAGATGCTCACTACGTTTTTCGGTTGTGTTAAGAATCTTGTCATCTACAGCCATGTCCTGCTCATCACCTTTCCCATATAATTTCAATTCTCGATGGGGTAGGAGTGATGGTTTGCAGTATTTCGTTTCCGTGGGCAGCATCGCTAACGCTGGCTTTAAAGTCGCAATATGGCGTGACTTTGCTAATTCACCAATAAGCTCCTGGCCCACTTCATAGCGTAAGGCATCACTTACGATGACTGCAACCTTCTTTTGTATAGGCTTAATTTTCTCTTCATAGAAATCATATTGACGAAGCAAATGTACCTGTGTCATGCCTCCTGCTTCTCTTACACAGCGTGTCCACTCCAGATTGATGCGGTTACACAGTTTACTATAATTCTTGTCGAGGTTTGTTTTTACTTGTTGGATTACATTAAACAGTGCTACAGTCGGGTCTATCTTGAAGTATGTTTCAGTTGCTTGTCTGTAATACTGGTCTATCACATAATAGTCAGAATCATAGCGTAAGATATATTCATCTGGACTGTTTAGTGTCAAAGAACCAAGCCCCAATGCCTTTTCATATAGTCTTGCAACAATAATGGCATATTCCATAATCATTGCCAGATGACCATTATCGCTTCTCTTTACAACCAGTTCTTCTATTCTGTTGATAACAATTTCTGGCTCAGATTCAATCTTTTCTTGCAGCAACACCTTGATTATTGGCAAGCAAAGACCTTCTGGCACAAAATAATAATTAGCCTCAGTACCGTACCATCTGATGATTTCTTCGTCGTGTATGTCACTACCAAGCTCATTGAATAGCTCAATAAGTGCTTTAGCCGACTTCTCTTCACTCAAAGCCAACTCTAGTATTCGGTTGATTTGCTGAAGGGCGAAGCTGTCTGTGATACGGTTCTGCTTATAATTATCAGCTTCAATTGGGGCAAGGTTTTGAACAATGGCATTATACTTTAGTATTTTCACCATCTTTCCTACTTTTGTTTCTGAATTTTCTTCGAAAGACGCACCAAATATGTCGAGCAGATGTTGTCTTAATGCCTCCTGAACATCTTTGTTACTACGTAGTTTTACAAAGAAGTCTGTACGCTTCTGTTCATCAGATTCCCTTCCATATAGAAGAATTCTAACAATGATATTATCCCAGTCGAGGATTCTTTGTAGTCCCATATAATGACTTATAAATCCTCTAACCATCTTGTCGAGCGACATGCTTCCGTCTGTATAAAATGGTGCAAATAGTTTTTCCATTTTTTCAGATTGGAGCAAGTTAATATTGTGTTCAATAAAGCGTTTGAAAGGCTTGTCTGTGTCAGGGAGACCACGTTGTTGCATGAAAGCTGCATAATCTTGACTGTGGTATTCCATATTAGCCGCCAATATGTCCATCAAAGGAAAAGACGCTTGAAGCGACTTGACCTCTATGGGCGATGGCTGATGGAACAACAATATGACCTTTTCATATTGCCACTCATTATCAAGTTTGTACTTAGTAGTGAACCAGTCACCTTTAAAATCCACATAATGATAACCTGAACGCCACTCTAAACCTTCAAGCTCCATAGCCAGAAACTCCTGATTGAAAATGAATAACACTTTCAATTCTGGGTCACGGTCAAAGTAATCGTATATTTTCTGCTGTATCGTGCTCATTATATTATTTATTTTAGTTCTGATAGTTCATTGGTTAAATCCACTAATTTCTTATAAATGGTGTTCTCTGATGAAGAAACCAATTCGTATGAATTATCCACTTCACTTCTTGTAAACCCGTAGCTTTCGAGAAGTGATATAAGCTCATCTGGATAATCAGTCCTTTTTTCGTTGTCAAAGGCAAATGAAACCCAGAAAGTTTCAAGATTCCAGTCTTCCTTAATAGATGCCTGTATTTCTATATGATATTTACATCGTTTATATGTAAATCCAGAGAACAGTATAGTAGGAATTATATCACCTGTCTTTTGCTCAATGTAATTTAATTCAAATAGGGGAGCAAAAGCCATAGTGCTCTCTACAAACTTATTTAACCAAAGATGATATGTATATAGTTCAACATGATATGAATTTCTGAACCAGTATCTAAGAATAAGCAACTGATCTTCGTCGAAGGCGGTAAATCCTTTTTCTGAGATATTAAACAATTCTGGTGTTGAAATCAGAAGATCACGCCATTGTGTACCCGTCTTGATGTCTTTACACTGTGCTTCAAAGGACCCCGTAATATTACTTAAATCAGCTACATTATCAAATGCAGCCTTCACATACTTTTGGCTTTCAATTAATTCTTCTCTTGTCTCATTGATTCTCAACAACCTCTTCCAGCTATGGTCACGTTTGACATTTTTTGCAACTGTTTCTGTCGAAAGAAGATTAAATCTATCGTTGGAAGCTTCCATCAAATAATCACCTTGTGCAAGTACGGCTCTCTCGAAACAATAATTTTTGTCATTGTGTCTTATTCCATTGCCATCCAAGTCAAACATGTATGATGCGATATGTGCATATTTCTTGAAAAGCTTTAATCTTTCTTCAGCTTCTTGATCTGACCAACTAAGGGTTCGGTTAGATTTGTAATCCTCACAAATGCCAGAGAACTGAAGAATAAATCCTATTTGTCCGTTAAAGTAAGGATGCTTCTCAGTTTTTTCAATACATTGTTTCCACTCTTCTCTGTCAATTAGCTGCGCTTTTATACATTCCTCCGCACATTGATGAATAGCGAAACCTGTTATGGAGTTGGTTTTAAGATATTCAGTAATCCTATTTGCATTTGGAAGTAGCGTTTTAACCGATCTAATACCACGAGCCATATCATTGTTGCCGTCAATGATTGAATTATCTGGATGAGAAATATTATGAATAGTCCTCATCCATTCGTCTATTCCATTGCTGTCATTATGATATGTTATCAAGAATTGAATATAGGCATAGAATTGAATACGCTCATTTCGAGTGAGGCTATTTTCGATGACTTTCTTAAATATGTCTTCCTCATCAAAGTAGAATATATAATCATCTGAGATATAATGTTTTATAGTCTCTTTTCCATTGTACAGCGCATCAAAAGCATCAACCAACGCGAGAACTGCATCTTTTGATAAAGCTTTCGTGGATTCGTATTTACTGAATGTCAAACTCTTATAATCAGAGTCTGAACTCATCAGGACATCAAGAGTATCATCAGATGTCGCTTTGTTGGGTAATTCTACTTTCGAAGCATAGTGTAGCGTTAAAATGACGCGAATAAAATTTTCGATATATGAATCAAGATTCTTCTCCCTACCATTTTTGCAATATTGCCAGAATAGGGTGGTCCACTTCGTATCAATATTATATGAGAAATACTTATATAAATCAGCCTCCGTCTCTGTAGAGGAATATTTTATGGTATATTTCTTTTTCTTCAGCTCATCATTACTACTGACCAGCCCTTTGATATATTGCTCGAATTTGGCCTTGAAATTTTCAAATTTAGAAAGAGGTTTACCTCTGGAATTCATCTTGATATACAAATCGTCCGTCAACTTGTATTCCTTCAAGTCCATAAAGATAAAAGTAATGATGGGATTATCTTCATCCATCAGTCTTTCGAAGAACTCAGCTTTCTTATTGAACTTCAAGTAAATTGCATCAAGCATTACAAGCATGGACTGAATAGTTGGGTCGTTATTCCAGATGCGATAATACCAATTTTCATTTTGCAGGGTTGCAGATAAAGAAGGAATATCATTATCGTCCTTGTCTTTTATCATGAGCAGACTTCCCATGTCTATTTCTGCTCTCATAAGTGCATCACAGAAGTCTATGCTGCTTTGGCGTGTTTCGTATGTAAATTGCGACTTGTCGCCATCTAATAGTTTCTTTCTAAAGTCATCCTTGAGCTCAGTATTATCTGATATTTGATATAAAAACCAATGCAATAGAAATAGAGTGGTTAATCTCTGTTGACCATCTAAGGGGATAAAATGTACTCTCTCTTCCGTATTGTCACCTTTCTGCAAGGTGCCATATACGAAGTCCAAATCTCTGTTAGGGCGATTCTCTTCAAGATAGTTATATAAAGCATCAAGAAATTCAGTCCGAACCTCTTTTGTGTCATCATTTGTCCTTCCTTGGGCATAATCACGCTGTATGATAGGGATGACCAATTTATAGTTCTTTTTTGAGAATATCTTAAAGAAAGAGAGGCGTTCACCTTTATATTCTGGAGTCGTCTGTGCCATAATTATTATGCTTTAATGAAAGGAGAAATTAACGATTTGATACTATCAAGATAGTCTTCAGCATCAGATTCTTGCCAAGACATTAAGCTTGTACTTCTTCTGGAGTAGTATTTTAAAAAGAGGTTCTTGGTAGCAATTGGTACAAAAATACCCATCTTGTCATTTTGAATGATTCTTTTTCGCTTAACTGGGAAATAAGCATTCCCATAACTGCGATTTGTTTCCTGGTCTAACAATGCAAGATTTGCAATACTGTCTTTGTCTGTAATCTGATCTTCTTTGAAATATGACTGGACTTTGGCAAATGCCTCGTCGAAATCAGTATCATTGATTTTATCCTCTGACTCTGACAGCTCCTTGATGGTGTTTATTATGTCAAGTTCTGATTGTAAGGAAAGACGGTTCGCTTTCTCCTGAATATCAGAAATGTCTTCTAACTGCTTTATCTGCTCCTCTAAATCCTCAATAAAGTCATCTATGTTTTCTTTAGAGGTACTGCCAACGAAGAATTCAAACATATCAGCAATCCACATCCGTCTTTGTTTTTCGTCGGTAATCAGTTTGTCGGTTTGTGAGCATACGTGTTCAATATCCCATTTCTCTTTCTTATATTTGTTAAATGGGAAACGTAAATCAGATTTTTTGTCTTGCAAGACAGTTAGAATGTTGAACAACAAAAGTGTTTTTTTGACATTGCCTTTACTATCATTGAAGGAGAGATCGTCCAAATTCATTCCTGTTAGTTTATCTGATATCTCTTTTTTAATAAATTCATCAAGGAATTTAGACTTATTCATGGAAATGGAAGCTTCCATAAGTCTTTTGATATCGGATTTATATTCAATCAAGAAACCAATATAGTGGTAAAGAACCCTATCCTCGTACCATTCTTCAAGGGTTTGAAAAACGGCCTTAATTCCGTCCCAAATTTTATCAATTCGAGCCTGGTCATTCCTATAGTTCTCTTTGTCTGCTTGCAACTTTTCCAAATCTTTACTGAATTCATTGAAGGTATGATAGAACTCAGAATCTTTAGTTCTGTTCTTCATCAAATCAAATATAAACTCAATGCGATTTTCGTAATTGAAAGGATTATCTGTCCTATAGAGGAAATACCAGAAGGAATCTTCTTGCAACTTTTGTTCTATTCGGTTCCATTCTGCGGCAATCTGTAATTGCTTCATGGTTACGTCAGTATCTACGAAGTTACCTCGACGCAATAATAGTGCCTTAATAAGTTCTGCGTTAGTCAGCGGAATTTTTCCGATGTTAAGACGTGTAAAGATGTCAATAGAAGTAGCGGATTCTTCGTCCATCACTTCATACCAGATTACTCGTACATTCTTCGCTTTGTCAATATGGGTGTCAGAATCTATTGACTGTTCTAATAATGCACGCGCGATTTTCAGGTTATCATCAGGATTGGTTTTAAACCATGAAATAACAGCATCATGCACTATCTTCATATAATAGAAATCTATGAATTCGTTGGCATTTGAGGTCTCTGCATTGATATTTTGGAGGAATTCTTGTGAATCATATTCTAGTCTTGTCTCATATTTAACATTGTAGAACTTAAATTGAGGATAAAGAATCTGGCATATCTGTTCCAAACTCTTTAATATAATAAACAGGGTGGTAAGACGCTGCTGACCATCAATAACTTCAAATCCTTCCGTCGTTATTGTTTCATCTCCATCTTTATCTGTCCATATTCTCTTTTTTACCACAATTGGCTGTAGGCAATAGAACTCACCGGCCTTCACTTGCTCGTCTTCTATACGCTTGCAGAATTCTTTGAAGTCATTAAGCATTTGAGTAACTTGCCCCTCAGACCACCTATAGCCTCGTTGGTAGTCAGGAATGTAGAAATTAAGTCCTGATAGAGAACGTATACTTCTTAATTCTATATTGTTTGTTGCCATAGTCTTTTTTGAATATTACTTTATTTTTGCTAATACATCTCCAAACTTAGCGTAGTTTACAACCACGCCGTCATCGAGGTCGAATGCTATCTGCTTGTCTGCAATTACATGGAGACGGTCGTGATATTCACGACACTCCTCAATCTGTTTGCCTATGTTGTCAAGTTCCTTACGTTCACGAGCATTGAGATTGGCAGCATTTGCCTCCATCTCTCCTTGCTTTTGAATGAGCCATTCGATGTGGGGGAGGAGATACTTTGTCCTAATGCGCTCTGCCGTATAGGCATCCATTCGGTGCATATATGTCAAGCACTGGAAAGCTCCTTTCTTTGATGAGAACAGCCAGTAGATTGGACGGTTCTGATACATCTTCTTATGGTCTTTCCAGAAGTCCTTCACAAAGTAGTCGTCGATGCTCTTGCCAAGACATTTCTCAATGAAGTTAAGATTCTCCACCAAGGTTTCTTCTCCAAAGGCTGCTACGAGCCATTGCTTGAAGCGAATTGTAGCGTTGTCAGCAAAGTCACTTTGTGCAGACATCAATGGAATGATGCCATCATCATCAGGGTCAAAGCGACTATCAGGAACCTGTTTGTTGAACTGCTCCAGACCGTCACCTTGGTTGGCAAGGATGAGTCCGGGCTTGTCGATGGAGAAACGTCCCATCATGCAGCCAATGGCATAGCTGATGAGTTGCTTCATAACTACGTCAGCATTCCATTTCAGTTCATTGCCCTCAATCTTTATCTCTCCCTGTTGAAGGATAGTGATTTCATCCAATGGAACATCTGGAGTTAATTCATCCTGCAGACCGTAGATGTCGATAAACTGACGGTTCAACTCCTCTTCATTCTCGTGAAGCTGTTCAAAACACACTTCCCATTCGGCCTTATACATTTTGTAAAGCTCTTCTACAGAATCTGGAATTATACCTAAATCAGCAGTTTCTCCTTCTTCAGTAATCTCCCCACCACTATATTTAAGTAGTGGATGGGTTTCGAAGTCCCACGAAGTTTCATGGTTATCCCAATCCGTCTTGCTAATATCAACGCTACTTTTGGCAAGATTCATAACAAGATTTTTTGTTTCAGAATCACAATTAGCCAATGGAATATTTAGAATATCATTAATTTGTTTTGATAAAGTTGGATTCAAAACATTTGCCACACTATTACATACTATTGTATTAAGAAATGCAAGAATGTACATTAAGTCAGCACCTCCTTCAATAGTATATATCATTGGTCCTTTATTTGAATCAAACAAACATCCATTAGGGAGAAAACGGAAAGAAATATTGTCAGAAGCCATTCCTGTCCATGTGATTCCTTCTCGAAATTTGTATTCATTCGGATAATTTTGGCAGTTTCTCTTTTCTTGTTTGCAAAGTTCAAAAATCTCATAACCGCCATTTTGATAATTAACGACCAAATCTAAATTTCCATACCATTTTTTGTAGCCACCTCCTTTATTATAGCCAAACCACTTCTTTCCACTTTCAATCGAAGAACAATTGTTTTTAGTATGGCATGACATCATATTTGACGAAATCTCCCACCATTCTCGGAGAAATCTGTTATTGTCACCAGTGAACATGCCAACCCTTGCATAAGCCAAGTCGTTCAAAAGTTTGTTGTCTTTGAAAGCTTCTATCATTTCTGGAGACGCCCAATATGCTAAAGGTTGACCAGGGATTTCTTTCAAACTATTCTGGTTTATTATATAGTTCTCATTCTTGTGTTTCAAGAATAAGTTTTCTTTTTCACCCGTTGAGTTTCCATCGATAAGACGATAACATATTGATGAAGAAGATGAAATATTATTTGTTATTGTAAATGCAACGTTTTGAACTACTTCACCACTTAATTCGTCAAAAGTACGTGATCCAAGATGCAATAAACTATCTATAGATACTTCTGTTAAAAGATCATTTCGTAATTTGAAGAAAGATGTTAGAAACATCCAGCTATGCATATTTATCATGCTATATTTGCCGTTTGTTGCCAATAACCTTTGTGCTACTCTCATAAAAGATACACAAAGGTCAGTTCTACCATCGTCATAATGCTTGTTTACATATTCAAGTAGTGATTTCGGCATATTGCTGCTATACATATATGGTGGATTCATGCATATTGCGGCATACTTATCTGTCAAAGCCAGAATAATGTTCATATATGGAAGCAATAAGCGATTACTTTCTGTAACGATATCACCTTGTGCCATTTGTTCTTCATATTCCTGCACTCGAATCATCACCGTGTTCCTTGTTGATTCCGAGATGTCAAATATCATTATGCTACCTAAAGTATCTGCATGATTCATCAGTTGGATAGCATTCATTAGTTCTTCCAACATCTTTTGATTTGTTCCAAGCAGAAACTGGGAGAGGGCTGACCTATAATCAGGTAATACTTCGATAATCGGTCTTGGCATAGAATATACTCTTGGCATTAACTTGGCATCGAGTAATGACTTGTCCTTGCTACAAGCTTTCATCAACAAGGCAAAGGTGGCAAGTTGCTTGGCGCGTGTATCTATGTCTATACCCACCAAATTATAGCGGAATATATTCTTAATTGCTTCAGTTCGGCTATATCCCTCATTGATGTACAAGTCAAAGAGTATATCAAATCCCTCATTAAGGATATGACCTGAGCCAGATGCAAGGTCAGCTGTTTTCAAATCCTTTAAATCATCAAACTGGAAGATATTCTCTTTTGGGGTCTTTTCTGTTGGCTCCACAAGATACTGCCATTTTGCTTTCAACTCATCCTCATAAGGGTTGTTATCAAGATAGATACGACCGATTGTGTTCTGTACCATGTACTTCACAATCCAGTTTGGTGTGAATATCTGTGTAGCAGGTGCAATTTCATCTGGGGCATATTTTCCTTTCTTGGCAAAGGCTTCATCTTTACGGTCAGAAATATAGAACTGATACAGCCAACCAATTAGTTCTGCACTGGCATACTGTTCATCAGTGATGAATGTGGTTTCGTTAACCAGATCAACAAAACCGCCATCAGAAAGGATGTTGACAGGAAGAAGCAATTCGGTATAGTCAGCAATCGTCCCAAAGCAATTATTGATGATTGGATTATCGTGACAGTAAGCTACAATAAGCAGTGCAAATTGCTCTGAAACCTTACTTGGGTCATCGAGCAAGGCCATCAATTGACTATGCACAGTTTCTGTCATTTGTGGTAATCGACCTTGTGTGGCTTCGTTAACTATGGCAGGAATATGAATGTCTTCGCTCTCGTATTCGAGTACAGGAGCAATAAAGCCACGCTTCTCCATGATACGGATGGCCATGAAACGATTGAACCAGGTGTAGGCGGCTTCTTCTGCCACCTCACGGATGCTTCGTGCTTGAACATTCTGGTAGAGTGACATCCATTTGCGATAGAAGTCTGTACTTACCACATCATTCATAAACACTGCACCACCCTCCATTTCCTGGGGTATTTCTTCAGTTTTGCCAGTCTTTAAGTCAAAACCAAGGGCTTGCAAGCGGTTTTTAACCCCCTGCATCAATATGTTGCGAGCTTCAGTAGAGAAGCGTTTCAATCTTCCTGTATCCATATGCTACTTCATTTCTTTAAACTGCTTTACATCAGGGAAAAAATCGTTTGCTGCTTGTGATGAAAAATAGATTTGATAACTATCTCTATCATACTTTATATCAGCTGTCATATACCCATTGCGTCCTTTTTTTATTTTTGTCACTTCACATGGTGAATATACATTGTGTGTGAACGGTATCACAAAAGTATGACCATTAAGTGTATATCGCTTCTCTTCTATGTCGGTAGAAACGATTGCCACAGGTTGTTTGCTTTCCGCACGTTCTACAAAATCATCATCACATATCAGTTCTTTTGTAGAGATCTTCATGCCACCCTTGCACGCACAGCTTATTGGCTTATGAGCAAGGTATGAAACTATATAATAGGCTTCGGTCAAGTTATGCTCAGTGCATTGTTCGTATGTCTTGAAATCTACATCGCTATTCATTTCAATGTACCTGATAAACTCATAATACTTTTTGAAATCATCGAAATTATGCTTAATATCTGTAGAATACTCTTTGCCTGTATTGAAAACAGTAGAAGAAATTTCTTTTATGTAGAAATCTTCCTTGTTGAAAAATGCGCAGACAAAATCAATCCATTTAAGAGCAAGATTATTATCAGTATATGTTTCTTTCATATCGAAAGTAAAGGACAGTGAGAAACCGCCTCCCAAATCTGATTTTTGTGTAAACACAATTTTTACCGTGTAGATATGACAGTCGAATTGAATAACAAACTTGCTGTCATTCAATCGGTATGCTTGTGCTTTAACTTTTTCCATGAAATTTCTGCCTGGGACTTTTATCGTCAGGTCTATTGTGGTAATTGCAGGTGCTACCAAAATTTCTCTGAATCCACGTGTCATGACTAAGCCATTCACCATGTGGGTGGCATTGGTAATGTCATCCCCATTGAAACGAATATAAGGAACATCTGGGAATGGCAGAGTTCTATTTTTGATGAATGTTCCATATTTTTCAAAGTCGAAACTCTGGGCCATTTCTTTCGGCTGATTTTTAACCGTAAAATTGACTTTATGTTCGATACCCTTACCTCCGAGTGGAGCATAATTAACGATTTCGTTATCTTTCTTTATTTGCTCCGTTCGTTTTACAACAGGGTCAAAACCATGTTGCTCACAATATCTTGTGAAAGTCGCTTCTGTTACGTCGTGATGGCGGTAGTCTGGACCTATATTCTCGTCTATTCCTTTTTTTAATTGACTAAGAAACTCCTTTGCTGTAGAATCGATATAGCTGATATTGATACCCTTTAGTCGCTTCTTGTTTACATCATCAAAACCGGGCGCGATGAGGAACATCTGCCTTTTGTTTCGTTTTACAATCTTGGATATTGATCGTAATAAGTTCAGTACGTTCTTATCTGAAAGGCTATAGCCTATAAAAGCAACATGATTACTTGTAAAAGAGGACATAACTTCATTCCACACGAGTTTATTGTGCCTCTTCTTATTCAAATCAGCATAGTCCTGTGAGGTGATAACGACAAAGTCTCGATTCGTAAAGTCACCATGAATTTTGAATATCCGGACTGGTTTTGAATCTATATACACGCAATCCTCATCCTTCTTAACGACGGCACATCTTTCTTTTGGATAAGAGTCTTCCAACAATGTGTCATAATTAGTTGTAAAAATATTGTGAAAATGAGGAATTGCTGCTAAGGCATGGTGGTCATCCATACATTCTGGCTCAAAGTCGAATTGCTTTTGTAGCAAATCCATGAGTTCCGCTCTTGACCCTTCACACACTTCTTCTACGAAGAATTGAGAAATTTCATCAAGACCATCATTTGTATGTGCCTTCTTCATAGCATCGGAAGGCAATTCGTTTAGAATGGCTTGTTGCAAATCCCATGCGCTGGGAGCCTTTGCCTCCAGTGAAAAACCAGCACCGATGAAGAGAGATACTTTCTCTTTTCTTACCAGCCTGATAAGATGCTCAATATGTGTTTCCTTACTCATTTCAATTTTGATAATACATCCCCGAATTTGGCATAGTTTACAACTACGCCATCGTCGAGGTTAAAGGCTATCTGCTTATCCGCAATCACATGGAGGCGGTCGTGATACTCACGGCACTCCTCAATCTGCTTGCCTATGTTGTCGAGTTCCTTACGCTCACGAGCATTGAGATTGGCAGCATTAGCCTCCATTTCACCTTGCTTCTGTATGAGCCATTCAATGTGGGGGAGGAGATACTTTGTCCTGATGCGCTCTGCCGTATAAGCATCCATACGATGCATGTATGTCAAGCACTGGAAAGCTCCTTTCTTTGATGAGAACAGCCAGTAGATTGGGCGGTTCTGATACATCTTCTTATGGTCTTTCCAGAAATCCTTCACAAAGTAATCGTCAATGCTCTTACCAAGACACTTCTCTATGAAGTTCAGGTTCTCCACCAAGGTTTCTTCTCCAAAGGCTGCTACGAGCCATTGCTTGAAGCGAATAGTGGCATTGTCTGCAAAATCACTTTGTGCTGACATCAATGGAATGATGCCGTCATCGTCTGGCTCAAAGCGGCTGTCAGGAACCTGCTCATTGAACTGCACCAGACCATCACCTTGGTTGGCAAGAATGAGTCCGGGCTTGTCGATAGAGTAACGTCCCATCATACAGCCGATGGCATAGCTGATGAGTTGTTTCAATACTACGTCAGCATTCCATTTCAGCCGATTATCTTCAATAGAAATTTCTCCCTGTTGTAGGATGGTGATTTCGTCCAAAGGAACATCTGGAGTCAATTCGTCCTGCAATTCATATATTTCAATGAACTGGCGGTTCAAATCTTCTTCGTTTTCATGAAGTTGCATGAATAGACGTTCCCACTTTGTACAATAGGTGTCATAACACCATTCTACACTCTCTGGCTGAGGTGCTACGGGGTCTATACAGATATGTTCTCCTGTCTCTTTATAGTGCTTGTCAATGATGTAGTCAAGATTGTCAAACAATACCTGTTCATCCATAGTCAATAGCTCATTGCGTTGGAAATCCCATGAGGTTTCGTGGGCATCCCAGTCAGCCTTAGATATATCTACATTATTTTTAACTTTATCCTTAAATGACAACTCTTCTATTGGCAAATAAGGAAATTTAGCTACATCACCACACTGTAAATTAACTGTAGGATTAATGAGTTTGGCGACATCCGTGTAAAACTTAGTATTCATTATACCAAGAATTACATATTTATCAATGCTTGGATAAGGGAAGTAACTCATACCACCAACATCAAAAATAAACCCTTTCGGATAATACCTAAAAGAATTTGTTGCAGCTGTAATTAGCCCCCAAGACAAAGAAGATTTTAGATAGTAAGTGGGATTCCTTATTACAGCTCCTTTGTAGGCATAGATTTCCTTTCCATCATTCTCCCAATTAACGATACATTCTTGATTTCCATACCATCTTCTTTTTGCACCACCTTTATTATATGGAAACCACTTTTTTCTTTCGGGATAGGTGCAAATTGAAGTATAATTGTAGGAAACCTCATACCATTGTCTAACGAAAAGATTATTGTTTGAAGTGGCTAAACCTTGTTTTGAGTCTCCAACAGTATCAAACGTGGGATGTTGAAATAAACTAAGGACATGCGAACTTATCCAATAACCTATACTATGATTTGGTAACTTATTGAAGTTAAGTTGATTTACCCTATAAACACCATATTCTTTATCCAAGAAGAGATTTCTTATTTGCTCTATACTTCTGACTTGTACGTGTTCCTTAAACAGTCTTCTATAATAACCCTCTTTTGTTGGAACAGTTTGTTGCATGGTAAACGCTACAGAACCGAAATCAGAACCGAATATACCTCTTCCAAGATGCAAAAGACTTGAAATTTGTTGTTCATTAATGATTACTTGTCTTAATAGCTCAAATGAACCTAAAAACATCCATGATGGAAGATTAATCATTGACCAATAACCTTTCGACAAAGTATCTTTCATGGCCTTCATCATGAAAGCTGTCATCAAATCTGACTTCCCCTCATTATAGTTTTTCTCAAGATAAGATTTCAAGTATGGGTTCATGTTGTTCGCACCCATATATGGCGGATTCATCACCAATGCTGAATACTTTTCTGTCAGAGCAAGTATTACACTCATAAATGGCATCAATTGACGAATAGCTTCAGGTACATGAGTTCCCTTCTCATATTCCTCCATGCGAATCTTGATAGCATTGCGAGTTCGCTCAGAAACATTGAACTTCATAATGCTGCCGAGGTTCTTGGCTTGATCCATCAGGTCGATAGCATCGCAAACCTCCTGAATCATTTCTTGATTTCCACCAAGGAAGAAATGTGGGAGAGTGTCCCGTAGGTTGTCCTTATATGGATATGGTTCAGGCATATCTAATACACGAGGCATAATGTGAGCATCAACAAAGCTGATGTCCTTTTGGCAAGCCTTCAGCAAGAGGGCGAACTGAGCCAGTTGCTTAGCACGAGTATCGATGTCAACACCTATGAGGTTATAGCGGAAGATGTTCTCAATGGCATCTTTACGGCTATAACCTTCAAGTACATATAGGTCATAGAGCATATCAAAGCCTTCATTGAGAATGTGACCTGAGCCGGATGCAAGGTCAGCAAACTTCAACTCCTTCAGGTCATCATAGTGAAGGATGTTCTCTTTAGGAGTAGGCTCACTTGGTTCAACAAGGTACTTCCAGTTCTTCTGAACATCTTCTTCGTATGGGTTGTTATCAAGATAGATACGTCCGATGGTGTTCTGCACCATGTACTTCACAATCCAGTTTGGTGTAAAAATCTGAGTAGCTGCTGGAATATCCTTTGCTTCAGCTTTCTTTCCCTTCTTAAATGAAGCAAACACATCGTCCTTCTTCTCGGAGATATAGAACTGGTACAGCCAACCAATGAGTTCTGGGGAATGGTAATCTTCCTCGCTGATAAACTCTGTATTGTTAAGCATATCCACAAAGCCGCCTTCTGCCAAGATATTAGTTGGCAAAAGCAACTCAGTGTAGTCGCTGATATGACCGAAACAACTATTGATGACAGGATTTGTATGACAGAAAGCTACGATAAGGATCCGAAATTGCTCATCAGTCTTACTGTCATCCAACAAAAGATCTTCGAGTTTTCTCTGGTCATCAGCTGTCATTTCCGGCATTCGCCCCTGACGTGCTTCGCTCACGAGGAGAGGAATGTGAACTCCTTCACTCTCATACTGAAGGACGGGAGCAATGAGGCCATTTTTTACCATTATACGAATGGCAACCATTCGATTGAACCAGGTGTAAGCAGCTTCCTCAGCTACCTCCTCAATGCTGTGATTGTTCACTGCACGTTGGAGTGAGCACCATTTTTGATAGAAATCATCGGAAACTGTATCGCCCATAAAGGTTGCTCCACCTCCTAAAGGCTGTGGTTCTTCTGTCACTGTTCCGTCCGGTAAGAAACCTAATGCAGTGAAGCGATGTGCCACACCCTGCATCAATATATTACGAGCTTCTGTAGCGAAGCGTTTCAATCGGTTAGTATCCATTTAAAAAATTATTTTATGACAATTTCATCACCAGCATTGATTGTTTCCATTAGCTGATCTTTAAGTTTTATCAAATAGTCGTTAACATCTTCTTCATTACGCAAAACAGTCATAGGCTTTATCAATTCCACGACTTTGCGTATCTTCTGAGACGTAGAAGAATTTGATGGGTTTTCTTCAACTCTATCTCCTTTACCTTCTTCAATAGGATTAGATCCAGGAGTTGCTTTCTCAGGCTTCTCGACCTTAGGTTTTGCAGGAATTGCATTGTTGATAATAGTCATCTGCTCACCATAGAATTCACTAGTACGAGTATAACCATCAAGAGCGTAGAAATTATTGGTGCTCGTTAGTTTGGCAATAGTGTTTTCTCTGCTTGCAAACTTATTACGATCAACTCCCATGGCTTGGGCATATTGCTCTAATTCGTCAAACGTAGTGTTAAGCTTTGCCTTTATCTCCTGAACAAGAGCAGTCTTCTTGGCATTGAGTTGCCCTCCGAGATTACGCATTAACTTAGTATAGGATGGCATATTTTTCCATGGCTCCTCATCTGTAAGTATACCACGGAGTGCTTCAACACCTGATTGTTGGTCAGCATCAAGGAATGAGAAGTTATCACGGTTATCATCGATGAATTTCAGGATCTTCTCATATCCGTCGAACTGATCGTGGGCAAAAGTATTCACATTCTTGCATTGATCAAACAGAGCACTGGCTTGTTCGCGTGCAGCAATGATGGTTTCAAAGAACTTTTGTGGGTCACGAACTGTAAGCCATTGCTCCATAAGAGTTATTGCTTCATCAATAATATGGGCAAAAGGCTTTCCTGCAATCTTGTGTGACAGACTACGATAGTTCGTTAATAGACGGTTGAGTGCGCTATCATCTGTTTCTTTGCAATTACGGAACAACTCAGTGCTATCATTACTACCCTTGACTGATACAACATTAAAGATGTCTTTCCAAGCGTCAATGAAACTATTAAGAAGCTCCTGGGATATAGCTTTGGCTCGTTCCACACTAAATTTGGCAGCATCACGGACGATGTTGCGCGCTGTGTCTTCACGAGTGACATTCGGGTTATTATTGTAGTTAAAAGCAAAAACATGCCTTCGAACAAGTTCATTTAAATAATAGATGGTGGCAAAATCACTCCATCCATAAGGAACTTTTGCAAATTGGCGCACAATATCTGCAACAGTTACGTCGTGAGGCTGACGGTCGAGCCATTCCTTAAGTTTTCTTTCAGGAATCGATAGGGGCATTCCTGCAAACTCAGGATCAACAGGACGTAAAATCTTTGAAGAAAGGTCTGAACTGGTACGAGGAACTTCATTATTGTCAACGATGCGGGCAAACTGGTACAATGTTTCCATGTGTCGGCTGAGCAAATTGTTGTAACGCTCCGACTTCTTTGCCGTGCCCGTCTCTGATGGAGAAAGAACACTACCACAGGAGATGATTGGACAAGTATCGAGTATTTGCTGAAATTGTGGTTTGATTTCTTTCTCATACAATTCCTTGGCTCTTTGCTTGAATATTTCCTTGGTTTTCTGACGCTCTTCACTGATGGCAGGTTCCTGTGCGAAACGCTGTACCCGACAATAGTAGAGGAAATTTTGGCGCAATTCCTTATTATCTTTAAATAGGGGATAGAGGAAATAGATAAGGTGTGTTCCCTGTGGCGTGTTGTTTACGCTGAAACCAAATTGGTCTGGGGAATCTGTACTTGCTGTTGTCACAAAGTCAACGCTCACATCGGCATTGTTGCTGAGATAGTTTCGACCATCAATGTTGACACCCACATTGAAAGAACGAGTAGCAAAGGTCGTCTTATTGCTTGGATTGCCAAAATGATTAAAGAAGATGTTCCTCAACTCGTCACTGTATGTGTTGCTGTCTACCTGTTGGTTGCTGATCAACTGGGCAACTTTAGATTCTTCTTCCGTATAGAATTCATAAATTTCACTTTTGTTTTCCGTCTTGATTTTACGGATAACAGCCTTGTCGATTAGGAATGAAAGGACTGTGCCAACTTCATTTTTGATGTCTGCTTTGCTGGCATCAATCTTGGTCATCAGCAACGTAACAATATTGTCAATAGTTGCGGAGAATGATTGCTTATCTAAATCAGACAGGTTACAAACCATGAAGAGGACATATACTACTCTACGATAGAATTCCTGCTTCTTTGGGTCTGTAATCAATTCCAATGCTTGACGTGCATTTGAAAATGCTCGCTGTCCTAAATGTTGCATTGATCCTTGGAACATTGCACCAAAGAACTTGTCGAAGGAGATAAACTCACCAACTTCCATGTCTTTGGTTTCCTTTGCAATAGAGAACGTAATATTAATAAGTGAACGCTCATTACCCTTCACTTGTTTATCTACAAAGTTCATATTAACGAAAGAGTCAAGCACCTTCATAATCAGCTGGAACTGGTATGGAACGAAAGGATAACAAGCTGCAAATTCTTCTTTTGAAGTATATGCTTTATAAGTGCTAGGAAGTACAAACTGTGCATCCAGTTTGGCTTTGTTACTTTCAAACATCTTGGTCAGCATCATCTCTACGTCACCCTTCTTTTCAAGAATACGTTTCTGGGTAATATATTCTGGGGATGTACCTTGTAAGGACGCGCGAACCTCAAAGCGTCCCAGAATCTTTCCGACTTCGTCTTCTGGATTAGTTACGTTACCACCTACATTTGTTACAACTTCCTCCAATGTTTGCTGTGCAGTACAAGCTATCCAACATCTTGACTCACAAACTTCATCCAGACGTTTAACCAAAGACTGAAGCTGCAAGAGTAAATCCCGATGAGCTCCTATGAACTGACTGACTTCATCTACAAAGAAAAGCAAACGGAAATTGCGGTTGTTTTGACTGTCGATATATTCCTTCATCTCTGCAGCAAAAGCTTCAACAGAGACGTTGACATCGTTGTTGAGTATCTTGGTTCGGATAACATCCGTGGAAAGGTCTGAATCAACCTCCTTGGCCATCTGCAAAGCAAGATCGAGGCGACCTGCTGCAAAGCGAGAAATGTTACGTTCCCAGTCGTATCCTTTTTCCTTGACGTATGCCTTGAACTCATCGAATTTTCCATCGTCGTCAAGAGCTTTTTCCAAATATTGGGCTAATGCAAGATTGAAGGAGTTGTAACCTCGCTGTGCATTGAACTGGTTCCAGAATATAGTAGTAAAAGCGGTCTTTTGGTCAGCGTTCACATCATGAACATCACCGATGTTAAACATCACCATCTTTACTTCAGCCTGAGATACATACCATTTCTGAAGTGATTTCAAATCAGAGACAGAAACACCTTCTTGTTCAAGTTTAGATATGCCGTTGGAATGACGCATGATATCTTCAGTCGCCTCAATAAGACGTATGAAAGCCATATCACAACGCTCTTTATTCTGAGAAAGACAATAGCTGGTATACTTCAGGAAGTGTGACTTACCCGAACCATAATAACCATTAATCCAGATACCGATATGGCTTCCTTGATTATGTTTAATATTAGTGAGAATGTTATACAGATTGATGATGATTTCTTCTGTAAACACATACTCTACAATTTCGGTAAGAACGGTGTCATCTGTGAGGTCTGAAGCAGACACTGCAGGGTTAACCTTTCGGTCAAGTCCTTTCTCGTATAAATCTTGGAACTTCATATAGGTAGCTTTTATTTGTTAACTAATAATGTGGCACGATATGTATGTGCATCTTCTAATGTGTCAAAAAGAGAGAATGAGTTTCCTTCCTGATGTCCAGGATAAAATAGAATAATCTTATATTTATCTGTGTCATTGTATTTTTCGTATTTTGTCAGGAATACGTTTGTACGTAAATATGGGAAGATTTTCCCTATTCCATGAATGAACACATACGGGTGCTTATATCCGTTATTTGAATTTATATGCTCTAAGATGCGTTCACTTACATAGTGAATAAAATTGTCGGAATTCGCTTCTGTCGTCAACTCTGAGGTGACCATGTCTGGGTGGGTTTTGTCTCCCTCAAATGAATCCTCTAATAATGAGGTGTCCCCAAACTTCTCGTTTTGAAGATAGTCACAGAATACTTTAAAGAGGTCAAGAACGAGAGCATCAACAAAATTCGTTGGTCGCTCCAGCTTCTCTTTAAACTCCTGAATCTGACGTCGCATCTCGTACTCTTTACTAGCAGGGTACTGGTAAATGTAATAGTTATAGAATATGTTTCCACTGCTCTCGTCTTGGAATTGAGGAGAACAAAGGTAATCATATAACTCTGGTACTGTCATCGTCTTCATTACATTTTGGATTTTATATCGTTAATTTCATAAGGGTAGAGTAGACATGCATCAAGGAACCACTCTTCGCCGGTATGAATATAATAGGAATACTCGTCCGCATCTAACTTGATAGGCTGTAGTTCGTTGTCTGTGCCTTCAAGCAGTCCGGCTTGGCGCAGGATAGTAAGATACGCACTGGCGCATCTACTTTTTGTGTTCTCAGACCAACTGTCAACAAACTCGTCATGTGCTGAAATCTCGTTCAGCTCCATCATAATATCCGATTTCTGTATTTGATGCTCAATTGAATTCCATTTCCTGATCGTGATATTAAAATGGAAATCAAAAACCAATTTATAGGTTTTTAAAATCGCATAGAATAAACCAGCACGTTGTCCTGCCTCACTCATGTTGCTCCAAGACTCCCAGAAACGGGCAGGTACGGCAGAATAGCGACGCTTAAACTCCAAAACGATTGTTCGACGCGCCTTTCTAGAGTTAATCTGAAGAAATTGATTGTTTTCAACTTCCTCTTCTAATAATTTATCAGAATTCTCAGCCATCAATATAGGCAGGAATCGTTGAAACTCGTAATATAAAAACGAGCATCCCGTTATGGCGGCTGAATATGGACTATTATTCTTATTCATATTTCTAATTATGGGGCAAAAATACTATTCTTCTGTGCAGCCTTTCTGCATTGGAAGATAATTTTTCAAATTTTCTTCTATTTTTCTTTTAATATACTCTCTGTACTCAGTAGGCTCTAAGACTTCAATGTCTGGGCCAAACGAAAGAATAAGCTGGTCGAGTTCATATGTGGGACGAACTTCAATGGCCAAAGTGCAATCTTCTTCATTCAGAATTGTCTGAGAAGGATGGAGGGGCTTTGATGTGATATACGGAAACTGTGCCTTCGAAAATTTAAGCACAATTCTTATCTTTACAACATCATCTTTGGGAATAGTCACACCAATAACATCGTTGAAGTATTCTTCAAAATTAATATTTTCATTCGGCATGAAAGGGGTGTCCTCTGAAATTTCCAAAGACTGTATTCTGTCAAGGGCAAGGTTGGTGATGTAATACCTCTGGTCGTCAAGTGCAAATAGAAACCAGCGGTTATTATACTGCTTGACATACCATGGATGAACAATGAGCGTCTTTTCTACCTCACTATTCTTGTAATTACGATATACAATCTTTAATGGTTGATGGTTTGATGTCGCATCCAAAATAGGTGTAAGCCAATTAAGCCCCTTCAGGTTTGCGTTTTGTTCAAATCCTATGATGTTTTCTGACTTACCCTTTAGATTGAAACGCCATTCAAGATTGGAAATAACATCCTCAATCCATTCATTGCTTGGTAAACCTCTAAAGCGGCTAAGAGTCAGAATGACTGTACGAAGCTGCTGGGCCTCTTCATCAGTCAATGGCTGTTCATTGATGGAAAAGTCAGGATCCTCATATCGATAATATACCTTCTTGCCATCCTTTTTGCGTTCAAGTGGAATGCTCCAGCCTGTATCACTTTCCATGAACTTGATGTCCTCAAACACTTGACGGCGACTTACACCACCAACTCCGTTGTAATAGTATAATGCCTCCTCACACTTATCAATGAGGTCATCAATATAATATCGATGACGTCTGTCTCGGAAGCATTTATCTAATGCTTGATACCGAATTGATGCATTTTTGTTTGTTGGCATAGTTGTGGCATTAAGCGGTTATAAATTCTCGTGTCTTATCAGTTCATTAACATCAACTTCCAAACACTTGGCAACCTCTAAGAGATTTTCAAGATTAGGCTGTGCGCTGTTAGTACACCATTTTGAAACGGTGGCAGGATCCTTTCCTATTTGTTCGGCCAACCATTTGTTAGTACGCTTTTTGTCCGCAAGTACCACTTTAATTCGATTTAAATCTTTGTTTACCATATTTTAGGCATAATAATAATAGGTTGCAAATATAGTATTTTTCCATCAAAAAACATCGTTAAATCACAAATTTCTGAGAAAAAACACAAAAATAATTGCTTTTTCATCAATTATTTATTGGAAATTGACTATATTTGCAAAAATATTTGCTCAAAACCGATTTAATCGTTTGATTTGAAAGCTGTCATTAATTTTATTTTTTAGTGCAGATAGAGTTCACAGATAGAATGTAAATTTGCGCCAGAAATTGCGAATTATGAATAGTGTAAATGACACCCAAAAGCTTGTGGATGCTATTAACTGTAAGTTTCCACATAGTAATTTGATAGAACTCTACTACAATGTCGGTAGGGCTTTACCTTTTACTGCACAGCGTTTCCCTGATGGCCGAGTGTCAGATTGGTATAGATCTCAATACGTCGAAGTTGTAAAAGTAGAGCCTCATGGCCAATATGGCAAATATGGTAAGGTCTATGGCTTTTATTATCGGAATGGTGAGCGGGCTGATAGTTCTGATGTAGAAGACATCTGCTGGTGCAAGAAAGATGATACTGAGCCACAGGAAATTCCCAATTGTGGTTGTGGATCATGGGCATTGCTTGAAATTTTGGGAGAGCCGACATCAGAACCGGTCAAAGTTTTAGGACTGGAGGATTTAATAGACTTCGGCAAGTACAAAGGTCACAAGCTTAAAGAAATAGTGAAGAGTGATTGGCAATATATAAAATGGGCTGTTCTTGGTTCGCAAAGGCTTTTTGCTGATGTTAAAGCAATAGTTGATTATCATGAAGAAAATTTGCCTAAATTGAAGCCAACAGATGTTATGACCTTTGGAAAGTATAAAGGTCGTTCTCTATCTGAGGTTTTTAAGGAAGATTATCAATATCTAAGATGGTTAGAGGATAACAACAGTTCTTTTAGAGTGGATTGGAATTTGTTTTTATCTTTGGAAGAATCCCAGAAGCCGAAAGGACAAGATTGATGAATATGTGAAACAATAAATATAGTTAGAGATGAAACATTTGATTTTTTCTTTTTTGTTTTCTTGTGTTGTGGCAGTTGGCTTTGCTCAGACAAACCACATGAAGTTCAAAGGTATTCCAATGGAGGGTACACTTAACAGCTTTGTTCAAAAATTGAAAGATAAAGGTTATTCATATCTAGGACAGCAAGATGGAATGGCTTTGTTAAAGGGTGAATTTGCAGCGACAAAAGGCTGTACCATCGGTGTCGCCCGTTTTGCTGACCGCGATCAAGTTAATTTGGTGGCTGTTATTTTCCCTGAAGAAGAAACTTGGAACAGTATCACTAGGTCATACTATAACTTAAAGGACATGTTGACCGAAAAATATGGAAATCCCGAATCTGTTGAGGAGTTTACAGACAGAGAACCGTCTTCTGATTTTCTGAAGTTCCATGCCCTGTTAAAAGACGAATGTAATTATATCTCAGAATTTTCATGTGAAAATGGAAGAATTCAGCTTACGATGAAAAAGCAGGATTATAATACTGCAGCGGTTATCCTTAGATATATAGACAATGCAAATGCAGACGAAACTCGCAAAAAAATAATGGATGACCTTTAATCGCTTTTGCATTGTTATCAAAGAAAGTTGATAAAGCATGGTTGGAGCATTAGTAGGAGATTTGGCTGCCTGGACATATGAACATGATAGGGATTTGTTCTTCAGACAGCTTGTGGCTGATGATGGCGTGGATGCTCAATTGTCAGCCTATAGCAAGGCTTTGCTCAATGCTGCCAGCTATAATCTTCTTATTTGCCCTTGGATTCATGTTGAACCAGAAATGCCGACAACAAACAAAGATTGTTATGTCGGACAGTGGGTTATGTGGCAAATCGTTGCTGCATGGAAGGATCGTAGTGAGTTGAATGCTATGCCGAGTTTTGTTACAGGCAAGCAGGAATTCTATGCTGGAAGGTTTGTGAGGCAACTGATTCGTTCCCTAAGAAATGGTGCAACTAAAAGTGAAGCATATTATTCAACATTTTCTTTTGAAGATCTTTCAAAGACATGGAAATGGAAAACAGAAAAATCGGAAGAGAATATTGGTATCTTGACATATATTTTCCGAGCTTGGGACTCTTTCTACAGAGCTTTTGATTTTACCTCCACAATCCATAATGCAGTAAAATGGCCAGGCGATAAGCATCTGACTGCAGCTATAGCTGGCGCTTTTGCGGATGCAATGTACGGTTGTGAGATATCTTATATAAAAAAGAAGTATGCCAAAGGCTCAGAACCCTATCATCGCTTCAATATCAATGTTATAAGTGAGAATAACGGTTACCATCACGCACTTGTAATGGAAATGTTCAATCATAGTAAAAATGCTCGAACATTCTACCCCAAAAATAATGCCCTGACTAATGTGGAACTGCATACTTGGCTGCCCGTCATGAACATCTTCGAGAATATCTCTTTCTCGGACGAAGAGCATAAGAGCATCCTTTTGTCTGCTCCAACAGGCTGGGATTGCAGATATGGACTATATCTTGACGATGGATGGATCTACATTTATCGTAGTCATGTCCTGATTGGCCGTTTCCAAATGCAAAAACTTGAAGAACAATGGTTCATCATTAATCCTCAACTGTCAGGCGAGATGCCTTTTAAATCATTTTGCATTGCTATTGGTAATGCATTGTATGAGGGATGTAGGGTGATGAAGCCTGAAATGAACAACACATTACAGGTTGTGGAACAATGTAAATATTTCAATGGCGAGACTGATGTGCCCCAACAGTGGAAGCATGAGATAAATGGGAACTTTTGGTATGGGGAAATGATGTTCTGCAAAGGCCATATGAATCTTCAGAAGATGACTGGGGAGGCGGAGGATATAAGGAAAAATTATAGAGGGGAAAAACTTCTCGCTGCTATGAAATATAAACCAGAACAATTTGCAATTCTTCTATACATAGAAAACTTATATGCTAAATGGCATCCCTATGATTCTTTAGATTGGATATACTGTTATTAATAGTTATTTCATTGTTATAACTTTTTTAGAATAGGCAGAGGTGTTGAAATAATTAAACTGCCTGTTCATGTCCATTTGTTTCCTGCTATGTCGCCATTGTCTCTTTCGGCATAGCCAATCGGGTTTTTTACGATTTTCTCTGTGCAAAGGTAGCATGCCCTGATGACATGTCAAGTACCTCGTTGCTATTTCTACAGAAAGTTCTGACTGTTACACAGCGAATTTTCAGCAGAAATTCCTTGCTGTTGTCATCTGTTTGGGCTTGCTTTTGTAGCACATAGAAAGTCTAAACCCGATAGGTCATGCAGATGATGATTAAAAAAAAGCTCCTCCGCAGGAGATGGACTTGAATCAAATAGAAAGTCTTCCCCTCCAGGTAGTCCGATAAAAATAACAATTCACAAACAAGCAACATTATGAGATTAATGAACGCAGAGTTGGCGGAATCTCTCAAAAAATTCCCACTTTACAGTCAGGACGGCAAAAAGGCTGATGCCGTCGTAGTGGCAAAGTATTTCTTCCCAGCTACCGCCCTCACTTGGTATGTGACTGAAGGCAGGGAGGAGGATGATGACTATCTTTTCTTCGGTCTGGTTGTCGGCACGGACACCAGCGCAGAGATGGGCTACTTCTCTCTTTCCCAGTTGTCTGAGCTGAACGTGTGCGGTCTGAAGGTGGAACGTGACATATACTTCCAACCAAAGAAGCTGAGCGAGATCTGCAATAAGTCAGTTAAGGAGTACATCGATCACTATTTCAAGGATTAATCTGTTTTGTTCATGCACCCCGATGTTAGGCAACTGACAAAGGGGT
>Ga0310695_10002695_pt1 | contig 36769 bp, 29 predicted proteins | sample RumenRJG_04DNA_FD_203882 | JGI IMG/M metagenome (GOLD analysis project Ga0310695, IMG submission 203882) | Bovine rumen microbial communities from Lethbridge, Alberta, Canada - RJG_04 (v2) (version 2) | ecosystem: Host-associated > Mammals > Digestive system > Stomach > Rumen | place: Canada... | reverse complement strand
AACCTTCTGCATCGAGGAAGTTGTAGAACTCCACATTGGGATACAGCTGCTGGAGCTTCGTGACGAACTCCCGGATGCTGTCGAGGGCCTCGTCGCTGACAGCGTCGAGGAAGGTCTGATAGACGGGAGCCATCACCAGGATCAGACGGACGCCCCGCTGCTGGGTTGTACGGGCGATGGTCTCGTAAACGTTCCACAAGTAGTCGTAGCTCTCCTGGTCGATAGGACGCGAAGGGTCGTAGGCATCAGCCAGATTACGCGTCTCCCAGCCCGGCTTACGCTCGTTGACGTCGAGGGGGATATAGCCCAATGAGTCGCACTCCTGAAGAACGGCTTCGTTGTTCCAGAAACGCGACATGTAGTTCAGTTTGGAGTTCAGGATCTCAGACCAATACCAGAATGGTTTCTTGCGGATGTCCATGTACTTGTAGTGCATACAGTGGCAGGTGCTCTGCAGACTGACGGCACCGTTGTTCGTTTCCTGTTCGTTGTGCTTCATACGGCCGAAGAGGAAGGTGGAGTAGTCCATCGGTACAACGACGACCTCCAGACGGCTCATCTCGGGCACGAACTTCTCGGCCAGGGCCGCATTGTATTCATTCAGACGTGCAGAGATAGCCAGATTGAAGGCTCCCGGTCCCAACAGCGCCGGATTGACGCCTTCCTCCACATGGGAGCTGCCAAGCAGCAGGATGCGGATATCGTTGACGTGCTTCTGCATGTATTGGTACTTATAGGCATAGATGTTGGGACGGTACAACAGTCCTACTTCTATGATAACGCACAAGAGGAGTAGTAGAGCGCCGAACTTGGATATCGTGATGAGAAACTTCTTCATGGCCGTTTAGAATTGGAAATAGATAAACGCCTGACTCTTGCCCGTGAAGGTGATGATGAGCAGGATGATACACAGATAGAAGGCAAAACGGACCCACTGATGACTGAACAGACGGTAGGTCTGGAGTTGGAGGCCATGTTCCTCTTTCCGTTGGATCCATTCTATGACCAACAGCATGAGCGCCATGAGGATATAGAGACGGCCGTAGCTGTCGATGGCTACAGGAGCAGAGAAACCGTTGCTGACCATTCCCCCCAGGAAAGCTAAGGCCTGAGAGATGTTCTCGGCCCTGAAGAGAATCAGACCCACGCTGAAGAGAAGGTATGTCAGGATCATCTTCCCAAAGTCCTTCAGAAAAGGCAGACCGTGGACGTTGGCTTTCAGCTTCTTGTTCTTTCCGAAGGCTCCCGAGAGGATCAGTGGAATGAACAGCAGACCGTGATAGAGTCCGAAGGCGGCAAAGGTCCAGTTGGCCCCATGCCACAGACCAATGAGGATCATATTGATCATCGCTGCCATCATGATACCCTGAGATCCGAAGTTACGGAAAGCGATATTCAGAGGCATAAAAACGTAGTCGGTGATCCAACTGGTGAGCGACATGTGCCAGTTACGCCAGCACTCGGCGATGTTGCGGGCCAGGAAGGGATGGTTGAAGTTGCGTGCCACTCTGAATCCCAGGATCTTTCCCACGCCGATGGCCATGTTGGAATAGCCGTCGAAATCAGCGTAGAGCTGAATGGGATATAGCAGGACAGCCATGATCAGCATGGCAGATGACTGCGTCTGATAGCCCGCCCAGGCATCGCTGGTGATGATAGCCAGATTGTCGGCGATGCACATCTTCGTGAACATACCCCAGAGGATCTGCCGGCAACCATCTGCGGCCAAGGAATAGTCGAGGGTATGCACCTGCTTCATCTGGCGCAGGAACTTATCAGGACGGTCGATAGGACCGGAAAGAATCGTAGGGAAGAAAGCAATGTAGGCTGCAAACTCCGTCAGGTCCCTACAAGGCATGATATGCTCGCGGTGGATCTCGATTACATAGCTGATGAGCTTGAACGTGAAGAAACTCACACCGATGGGCAGGATGATGTGCAGGGTGTTCCAGGACACCTGAAGACCGATGGTCTGGAGAAGACCTGCCAGCGACTGTACGAAGAAATTAAGGTATTTGAAATAGAGCAGGACGCCAATGCCCAGGACAACACCGAAGGTCGTGATGCGGGAGGCCGCTCTCGTATGTCCGGCGTCCATCTGACTCCTAAGCCACAGTCCAAGACCCCAGAAGACGACGGTTGCCCCTAATAGCAGGGTGATCATCCGCCAGTCGGCCATTCCGTAGAACACATAGCTCGACAGTAGGATCCACGTGTTCTGGTATCGGCTGCTGGTCTTGCTGACAGGCAGATAGTAACCGATGAATACGATGATGAAGAAGATCAGGAAACTGTATGAATTGACAACCATCGGCCTAATTCAGTTTTGTTTCCATGGAGTCGACCATCTCGCCGACATTGCGCCATTTCATAATCTCCAAAGAGGTGAACTTGATTCTGAAGGCTTTCTCGATGGCCACAATGAGTTGGATATGACTGAGAGAGTCCCACTCCTCAATGTCGTTGGCACTGGTCTCGTCGGTGAGTTCCAATTCGTCCAGATCCAATACATCGATGAAGATCTCGTTCAACTTTTCAAAAATCTCTTTTCTTTCCATATTTCTTATTGTTTTACTTTATATCATGTGTTGTCCGGCGTTGATGGGAATCTCTACACCATTGACCTGCTGAGTCATTTGAATCATCCGGTAAACCACCTCGGCGACCTCTTCCGGCTTCAGCAACTCCTTCAGCGGATGGACATTCCTCATCTGTTCGAGTTGGAAATCCTCCATCGGCTCGAAGGTCGTCTGCATATAGTCGGGGAGAATGCAGTTGCTGGTGATGTTGAAACGCGCCATCTCCTTGCTCCAACTCTTTGACAACTGTCGGATATAGGCCTTTGTCGCAGCATAGACCGCGTATCCCGTCGGAGGCACGTCGATCACGGAAGAGGTGATGATGTTGATAATCTTACCGAACTTGCGTTTTCGCATGCCTTTCAAGCAGGCTTGTGTCAGACTGATGACGGGCATGACGTTCTGTTGGAAGGCTGTCAGGAAGGCTTCGGGCTCTGTCTTGTAGAAATGCAGCCCCTGAGCCTGTCCGGCATAGGCGTTGTTAATGAGTATATCGACGGCCTCAGACTCCAGAGACTGGACCAACTGAGCCACACTCTGCGGGTCGCAGAAGTCAACCATGACAGCGCGAACGTTCTGAAACCTCGCTGCCAGTGCCTGTGCCTCGTCTTCATGTCTGCAGTAGGTGAAGATGACCTGATCATCTGCATTGGCGGCACACGTCTCTACCAATGCTTTCCCTAAACCTGTGGAACCTCCTGTTATCAGTATATTCATGAGTCTTACTATATAAGTCCTATTTGTACATGACCTTTCGCAACCAGCTGTTTACCACCGTCGTTCGTCTTATAGAACTTCAACTTGTAGTTGATGATGTTCACGGCCTCAGAGACGGTGTCGATGTTGGCCTGGAGTGTGATCTCATCATTGAGGAACACGGGTTTGTGGAAACTGATATCCTGCGACTGGATCATCACATGAGGCGTAGGGAGACACATGCCAACGAAATGAGAAATGAAGGCATTGAGGATGTTACCATACATCACGCGGCCCTCGAAGCCTTTCTCATGGGCGAACGCCTCATCCGTGTGCAGCGGGTTCATATCCTGACTGCACCGCTGGAAACAGTCGTAAACCTCCTGGCTCACCTGATAGACATGTGACAACTGCTGCGTCTGTTCTGCAAGTTCGTTGATGGTCATCTTTATTACTTTTTTACTTCTATATAACACTCTCTGGGCTCGTAGTGCTCCACGTCGAGTTCGTACTGGGCGGTAGCAGCACCTTCGATCCTGGTGAAACCGAGACCTGCGTAATGCTGTTCCACCATCTTGTTCTTGGGCGTGGGAAGATATTCGCCGATGATCTTCTTATAACCAGCGGCCTTGGCGCGCTCCACCATTGTGTTCAGGGTGAAGTTCTCCATCCCTCGCTTCAGTACCCGACAACTCATGAACCAGGTATCGACAAAGAGCGTTTCCGTGTCCTGGGGCCTCATGATGATGACGGCGATCAGGCCATTATCGCCAAACTTATCCTCGAGTGTAAAGCTTAGGTCGATCACGTCCGGATCCTCTGCCAGAGCCGTGATATCGGCCTCTGTATAGCGTACCGTCCGCAGGTTGAACTGGTTGCTGCGTTGTGAGAGTTGGGCCACTCGTGGGGTATTGAATTTCGTGAAGCCACTCACGGTGGATACCATGGCGAGCGACTGCAGGAAGTCGGCTTCGTTGGTGAAGGTCTTAGAGAGTGAGACACGCTTGGCCTCTACCTGATACTGTTGGGTACGGTCTTTGTCGGCCTGACTGTATGAGGCTGTCTCAAAGAGATTCAACGAGTAGAGATACTCCAAGTATTCACCAGGATCCTCAGGCAACTCCGGTATCGTTATGCCGGGGATGTTCTCACGTACGATATTCCGTTCAAAGGGATTGTCGTCGAGGAACACCATCGAGTCGAAGCCGATGTTCAGGATGCTCTGGATGGTACGGATATTATCGACCTTTGTCTCCCAGTTGGCCTGGAAGACGGCGATGTCGTCGAGTTTGAGAATCATATCCGGATGCTTCAGGAAGGGTTCCTTAGCCGTCTCTTCATTATTCTTCGAGGCTACGCAGATGATAATGCCACGCTGTTTCAGTTTCTTTACCCACATCTGGAACTCTGTGAAGGCCTTGCCGATACCCAATCCGTGACCCAGTTGGATACCCTCCAGTCCGTCGTCACCAATTACGCCTCCCCAGACCGTATTGTCGAGGTCGAGGATGAGACATTTCTTGAACTGGCCCTTGATGGCACCGATGATATCCATCACACGACCGGCTACGTAGGGTAGGGCATCGACACTCAGGATCATCTCTGTGCTGACATATACATTGGGGGCGAACATGAAGTCGCGTCCCAGTTTGTTCTGTAGTCCGGCGATATCACAGATGAAGAGGTTGGGATATTGCTGAGAGAGGTTCATCAGCTCGTAGTTCAGCCGACGCACCTGATAGGTAAGCGAGGCCGTCACCTTATTCTCATAACTGCCAAAGACGGTGTCCTCAATCTCCGGATAGTTCAGATAGATGATCTTCTTATTGGTCAGAGCCGGATTCTCACAAATGGAGGCCACGAAACTGAGTCTGTCGTCTGCCAGTGCCTGTTGTTGTTCAACGGGCAAGAGACTATGATGCTCGCCGAATTTATGAGTGGACTGGAACACGACGATGATGTCTGCATCGAACTGATAGAGTTCGCTCGTCGGGTCCAGGAACTGACGTTCCACCTGATTATACTCAGCCTCGAAGAGATCGATGTGATAGCCACGTTCTATGCCCGTTCCACGGATGGCGGTTGCCAGAAACTGTGTGGCTGTATCGCCTACTAGGGCCACATTGACTGTCGGTAGTCCTTCGGGCATGTGCTTCACCTTCTTCTTGAGATCATTGTAGGACAGCATAGGCAATCAGATGGTTTCGAAATATGTTTCCAGTTCGGCCTTCGACTGTTCATCCACCGTGGTCAGGTCTCTGATGATCTGTCCTTTCTCCAACAAGGCGATACGTGTGGATATGTCGATGGTGTGAGCCAGATTGTGACTGGAGACAAGAATGGTGGCTCCTGTCTGCTGATGATATGCTTTCAACTCATGCTTCAAGACGTTCTGGCTGGAAGGATCCAGGAAATTGAAGGGCTCATCGAGGATCACCAGTCTCGGACGATTGAAAAGTGCTGAGATGATACCGACCTTCTGTTTGTTGCCTGCAGAGAGGTTCCGAATCAGTTTCTTCTGTCCGAAGATCTCACCAGCAGCCAGTCGCTCAAAATCCTTGAGACGCGTATCGACCTCCTCCTGAGTCATATCAGTTATCTTACCAATAAAGGCGAAATATTCCTCGGGCGTCAGGAAGTCGATCAGAAAGCCTTCGTCAATATAGGCTCCTGTCGTGGCCTTCCATTCCTCGGACGCTGCCGGATTGATGCCGTTAAGTGCCACTTGCCCCTCGTCGGGCTTGAGCAAGTCGAGGAGCATACGGAACAAGGTTGTCTTTCCTGCACCGTTATTTCCGACCAGTCCGAGGATATCACCATCGTTGATGGTAAATGAAGGGATATCACAAGCCGTCGTATCGCCGAAGGCTTTCTTTAAAGACTCGATTGTAATCATACAACACCTTTTCCGTGACAGTTCTTGAATTTCTTGCCTGAGCCACAAGGACAGGGATCGTTACGCCCAGGCAACTTATCCTTGATCACCGGTGTGCGGGGCTGTTGGGCTCGTGTATCGTGCTGGGCCGCTGCCTGCTGGTTACGGTCAACCAATTGCTCCTCGCCGACATTCTGCTTCGACTCGGTGTACTGCTGGCGCTGGGTGCGCTGCTCAGGAGCCGCTTCTCTAACCTGTTGCTGTGTGGCCTCAGGAATCTGGGCACGGGTGAGGATGGAACAGATACGGTTGTACATCTCGTTGATCATGTCGTCCCACACCTTTGCCGATTCGAGTTTGAAGATCAGCAGCGGATCCTTCTGTTCGTAGCTGGCATTCTGTACAGAGTGCTTCAGTTCGTCGAGCTGGCGGAGGTTCTCCTTCCAGGAGTCGTCGATGATATGCAGGAGGATGGATTTCTCGAATTCCTTCACGATGGACTTACATTCGGACTCATAGGCCTCCTTCAGGTTACAAGGAATGTTGTACATCTTACGGCCGTCGGTCATGGGCACGAGGATACGCTCGTACATCTGTCCCTGGTTCTCGTAGACCTGTGTGATAATGGGCTGGGCAATGCTCTGTACACGCTCTGTGCGACGGTTGAAATTGCCAATGGCAGCCTGGAAGGCATTCTCGGTGAGCACCTCACGCGGCTGGTTGATATATTCTTCGTCGGAGAAAGGCACCTCCATGGAGAGGATGTGCAGGAACTCTTCCTTACAGCCCTGATAGTCGCCGGCGTTCTCAATGATATTCACTACACGGTCCCAAATGATATTGGCGATATCCATACCGATACGCTCACCCATCAGGGCGTGACGGCGCTTCTCGTAGATGACGGTACGCTGTTTGTTCATCACGTCATCGTATTCAATCAGGCGTTTACGGATACCGAAGTTGTTCTCCTCAACCTTCTTCTGAGCGCGCTCGATACTCTTGGAGATCATCGGACTCTCGATCATCTCACCGTCCTTAAAGCCCAGACGGTCCATCACCGAGGCGATACGCTCGGAGGCGAACAGTCGCATCAGCTTATCTTCCAGGGAGACGAAGAAGACGGAAGAACCCGGATCACCCTGACGACCGGCACGACCACGCAGCTGACGGTCGACACGACGGCTCTCGTGACGCTCCGTACCGATGATGGCCAGACCGCCTGCAGCCTTCACTTCTGGCGAAAGCTTGATATCAGTACCACGACCAGCCATGTTGGTGGCAATCGTCACCGCACCTAAGCCATTCGTCGACTGACCTGCGAGTGCCACGATATCAGCCTCCTTCTGGTGGAGTTTGGCGTTCAATACCTGATGGGGTATCTTTCGCATGGAGAGCATCTTCGAGAGTAACTCGGAAATCTCTACCGATGTTGTACCAACCAGCGTAGGACGGCCACTCTCACGCATCTTCACGATTTCTTCGATGACAGCGTTATATTTCTCGCGAGCGGTCTTATAGACCCGGTCGTCCTGGTCGTTACGGATGACAGGACGGTTTGTGGGAATCTCTACCACGTCGAGCTTGTAGATATCCCAGAACTCACCAGCCTCCGTAGAAGCGGTACCTGTCATGCCTGCCAACTTGTGGTACATACGGAAATAGTTCTGCAGGGTGATCGTCGCAAAGGTCTGTGTGGCAGCTTCCACCTTTACGTGCTCCTTAGCCTCCACAGCTTGGTGCAGTCCGTCACTCCAACGACGGCCTTCCATGATACGACCTGTCTGTTCATCGACAATCTTCACCTCACCGTCGATCACCACATACTCATCGTCCTTGTTGAACATACAGTATGCTTTCAGCAACTGCTGGAGGGTATGTACGCGTTCACTCTGTACGGCGTAATGATTCAGCAGTTCGTCTTTCTTGTCAAGACGTTCCTGGTCTGAGAGACCCGTCTCGGCCTCAAGGGCAGAAAGTTCAGAGGTGATGTCGGGCAACACAAAGAGTTCGGCATCGTTCACCTGTTTAGCGAGCCAAGCGGTACCCTTATCAGTCAAGTCGCAGGAGTTCAGTTTCTCATCCACCACGAAATACAGAGGCTCTACGCACTCAGGCATACGGCGGTTGTTGTTCTCCATGTAGATGTTCTCCGTGTTTTGCATGCCACTCTTGATACCTTCTTCAGAGAGGAACTTAATCAAGGGCTTATTCTTAGGCATGGCCTTGTGAGAACGGTAAAGGGAGAGGAATCCAGCATCGAGTTTATCCTGACCTTCCTTTTTGTTGCCTGCCTCTATGAGTTTGTTGCCTTCACCTATCAGTGTCTTAGCTTCTGCCAGATACTGGGTGGCCAACTGACGCTGAACACCAACAAGGCGTTCTACGAGGGGCTGGTATTCCTCGAACATCTGATCGTCGCCCTTGGGGATAGGACCAGAGATGATCAGCGGTGTACGGGCATCATCGATTAACACGGAGTCGACCTCATCGACGATGGCATAGTTATGACTGCGCTGCACGAGGTCGGCCGGAGAGATAGCCATATTGTCACGCAGATAGTCGAAACCGAACTCGTTGTTGGTTCCGAAGGTGATATCTGCCTGATAGGCCTTACGACGAGCCTCAGAGTTGGGCTGGTGCTTATCGATACAATCGACGCTCAGACCATGGAACATATAGAGCGGACCCATCCACTCCGAGTCACGTTTGGCCAGATAATCATTGACGGTTACCACGTGAACACCATTTCCGGTCAGGGCATTTAGGAATACTGGCAAGGTAGCCACGAGGGTCTTACCTTCACCTGTTGCCATCTCAGCAATCTTACCCTGATGGAGAACGACACCACCGAAGAGCTGTACATTTCAGGTCGTTACCTCCGGCAGTCCAGTGGTTATGGTAGATGGCCTTATCACCGTCGATGGTGATGAAGTCCTTCTTCGGATCTCCTGCCAACTCACGGTCGAAATCTGTTGCCGTGACGATGGTCTCCTCGTTCTCGGCAAAACGCTTGGCGGTTTCTTTCACAATGGCGAATACCTCGGGCATCACCTCGTCGAGGGCCTTCTCATAGATGTCGAGCACTTCTTTCTCAATCTTGTCGATTTGCTCGAAGATACTGGCACGCTCGTCAATAGGGGTATTCTCAATGGTGTCCTTCAATGCTGCTATCTTTGCCTTCTGTTCCTTGGCAGAGTCCTGGACTTGCTTCTGGAGTTCTTTGGTACGCTGGCGGAGAGCATCATTGTCTAAAGCCTCTACTTTGGCCGTAGCTGCCTTAGCCTGTTCTACAAATGGTTGGATTAATTTCATGTCGCGGGTGGATTTGTCACCAAAAAGCGACTTGAGGATCTTGCTAAAATTCATATTTTTATCTTACTGTTTTTTACTGTTGAATACTCTTTTTTTGAAAATCGGCTGCAAAGTTACTCAAAAATATTCAATTTCTCGTGGAATTTCCACAAAAAAATGTAACAGCCATGGAAAAAACGCAGAACATAGTTCTGAAAGGTCAGAATGAATCTTCAGAACAAAGGATCTGCCGTGCAGGCGTTGGGAGCCCTGATGCGTATGGATTTTGCAATGGTCGGAGCTATCCTGTCGGTAGTGACAGGTAACTGTACGCGACCCGTTGGAATACCTGCCCCATAGATGATGATGGGAAAGATATGCGTAGCGGCTTGAGAAATTTTGTCATCGTTAGTATCTTCATTCTGCAAATGCCAGCCTGAAGTAATTTCAATTAGGATATCGCCATCACGCTGAGAATGGATACTATTGCGAATCTTATTCAGATAACTATTGTCGCTGTTCAGAAGTTGCTGACGAATAAAGACATTCCTGACACCTTCCATTTGGGAAAGGAACTCCTGGGCATGTCGGGAGACATCGGTCAGACTGATACGCTTTGATTCCAGTAATTTGTGGTTAAGGAACAGCTGATTCTCGTAAGAAGCCTCAACATAGCGTCCTTGTCCCCAAAGGGCTCCATAGTACATGTTCAGTAGATTGGCTGCCCTATTCATATAGAAAGTTCCTGTGGGGATACGATATGGCGTATAGTCAATTCCGTCAGGGTCACTATATCCCGTACTGGTAATGACGAACAGAACCTGCTCTTTGCCAATTTTGCTCTCCAGCTGTGATATGAGATTGTCTATCTCTTTATCAAGACGGATATAGGTGTCCTCAAGCTCTTTCTGACATTCTGTCACAGGCTTGTGGTCAAAATGTCCTGCATAATAGGTAAGACAAAGGAGGTCTGTGATGTCATCAGCGCCCATGTCCTGTTGACTGACACAAGTCAGGGCCAATGCCGTAATGTCAGCATTTATCAATCCAGAAGTCTGATATTCCAGAAACCTTTTGTTGCCTTTGAAAACGTGTCTGAAATCAGGTTTCTGTTTGACGACGAGAGGTTGCCATTCAATTCGTTTTTGTCTGTTACTTGTATTATATAACCCATTAAAATCCAGTATCCATTGTGGTGTACTGTTAGAGTAATACTGAGACGTTGTCCACTGGCCGGTTTTCTCGTTCAACCACAAGGCTCCGTCAGCAGCATGACCAGCCGACAGTACAGCCATATCCGCAAAGGGAGAAATAGCAAATATTTTCGCAATACCATTTGTGGCGATCTTCAACTCATCACCTATACATGATACCGCCAGTTGCGAAGGTGATGGTACACCTGGTTGTTTGGGGTCTTCAGTACACTGGACTGGTCTCAGATTATTTCTGTCCAACCATTGTTCTCCTACGATGCTATGATAAGAAGGAGTTGTTCCTGTGATGATTGTTGAGATGGCAGAAGCTTTGTCTGGACTTATAAAAGGATAAGAGGCGTTTTCGTATACCAATCCTTCTGAGAGAAGCTTCTTGAAGCCGTTGGCACCATAGTTCGTAGCGAAGGATTCCAGATAGTCGCTGCGCAACTGGTCGATCGTGATATTGACAACCAGTCTTGGCACTTGTCTGGTACCATATTGAGCCTGTGCATCGATATGCCATCCCAATACGGCCAGCAGGGTTATTGACAGATAATGGTTCCTCACGCTTTATATTTCAAATTAATCAGTACTCTTAACAGCAAACATAGTGCCACAATTATCATTCCCTCTGCATAATGCTGGAAAATGCCGCCAAATAAGAAGAGTATTCCCATGATAAGAAGGATCATCCACCAACGGGTAGTACGTCTTCTGAGAATGGCAGGAATATAGATCAATGGAAGAGGATTCAACAGAAGAATCTGCAGGTTCGTACTGGTTGTCGGATGTTGGGAGAACAGCATGATGAATAGTACGATACCCGCCAAACCCTGCATGAGCATCAATAGTGCATCCCAGTATCTGAAGGTCTTCTTACGTTTCCATTCAAATGCGATGACGATCAGCGAACATGCCAGCAACAAGCAGGCACATTCCATTGGTGTCAAAGGAAATTCCTTTTCGATAATCTGTACGCCAGGAGGCACAAGTATCCTGCGATCCTTGACAAGCGGACGGTATTCGCCGTTAGCATAGATCTTCGCCCTGTCGAAATCATACATCAGGTTTTCTGGTAGGAACTCCTGTTCACGAAGACTGGTTTTCAGATCAGCTTTGACGCCTAAGAGCATGTCATTCCCAAAGGCAGCCCAAGCATGGTTTCTGGCGCAATCGTGAACCATATCCCTATAGGATGGAGTATAGTCATCCCGTTGAGCGTACTCTACTTTCCCTTCCATACATTTTTCAATCATGTCTCTGGGATGGGTCGAGCAGTTGTCATAGAAATAATTGTAGCGATAGACTTTATTCTCAGGCTTCAAATTCTCACTGAGAATCTCTTTCAGACGGTGTTTTTCATTATTGGTCAGATCAAGAACCTGCTCTATCACGGAACTACCCCAATGCTTGTAATATGGCCAAAAGCTCTCGTAAGGATAGACTCCCAGTTCGTAGTCTGTCAGTCCGAAAACAAACCTGGCAACAAAATACGGTTTGTTGAAGTTGAACATGCCCCAATTGAAAACGACGTCGTCCTCGCTATTTCGCAAGTCGTGCCAACGTATGGCAGAGTGTCCATACAGACTATATATTTCTTCATGGGGAGAACAGGTGAGCAGACTGACCTCTATGGAATCGTATTGCTCAAGATACTCTCGTCGAAAATCTTTATTGGCCATCACTTCTGTGATGGACAGAATCCCTATCACCAGAAGTGAGAATCTCCTAAAAAAGTTATTTTTTTGTTTCACGATGCAAAATTACTCTATATTTTTCTATAAAAAGCGATTTTCTCGTTTTTTTTCAATAATTTTGCACGCTGAAATGAAATTCTGTAGAAATAAAGTGCAAAATATGAATAGAATTCTCTGTTGTCTGGCTTTGACGGCTATTATGATAACGAGTGCATCTGCCCAGAGTGGCACCAACTCCCCTTATAGTCAGTATGGTCTTGGCGACCTTGCAGACCAGAGTGTGGGTTTCAATAAAGGTATGAGTGGTGTAGGATTGGCATTCCGAAAGGGGAATGAGGTCAATCCGATGAATCCAGCTTCCTATTCCTCGGTGGATTCGCTGACCATGATCTTTGATGCAGGTCTTTCCGGTCAGATTACCAGATATAATGAAAATGGCAAGAAGATGACTGCTAAGGGCGGTGGTTTTGACTATGTGACAGGTCTTTTCCGAGTGTTCAAGAATGTGGGTGTCTCTGTGGGTGTGATGCCTTACTCCAATATCGGCTATAACTACTCTTCGTCTACAAAACTGACAGAACTGGATACGACGGTACCTGTGAAATACGAAGGAAATGGTGGCTTGCATCAGTTGTACCTCGGTGCGGGATTGAAAGTGCTAAAGCCTCTCTCTGTTGGTTTTAACTTTTCCTATCTGTGGGGTGACTATGATCGGACGGTCGTTAGTACCAATACTTTTATTAATGTGCTAAGCAGACAATATTCCGCCTCTATCAGCAGTTGGAAACTCGATGTTGGACTTCAATATGATCAGCCCATCAACAAGACGGACTTTATTACAATAGGTGCCACATTCTCACCTGGGCATAATCTGAAAGCAGATCCGGAATGTAAGGTCATCAGCAGAAATACATCTATCGGAAAATCGGATACGACTTCGTATGTGATCAACAATGCGCTTGACATTCCTACTTCGTGGGGTGTCGGTGTTGCCTATCGTCATGGGACAATCCTGCGGGTAGGCGCAGACTTCCAGATGCAGAAATGGGGGTCATTATCCTATCCGGTGATGGATGAATACAATAATTATGTCATGAAGGACGGGCTGTTGAAAGACTGCTATAAACTGAATGCAGGTGCCGAATGGATGCCCAACCCCATGAGTCGTAATTTTCTTAATCATGTGCGTTATAGAATAGGTGCTGGTTTTACTACACCTTATTATTATATTAACGGACAAGAAGGTCCTAAGGATTTTCACGTGACGCTCGGTTTTGGTATTCCTATTATGAATGTCTATAATAGCCGTTCCATCCTGAACATCAGTGCCGAATGGCAGCGTCGTTCAGCCGATCAGCTGATTACAGAAAACACTTTCTTCTTCAATATCGGACTGACGTTCAATGAGCGGTGGTTTGCCAAGTGGAAGATTGAATAAGTGTGGAAACAATGGGTAAATACTTTCTTTACTTTTCACTTCTGTTCTTCTATTCCTGTTCTGAGGTACAGGAGCATACAGCTCCGCCCATTTACGATCGTGACTCTGTATCAATGATGACATCTTATGGGGTCAACACGTTGATTAGTGACTCTGGGGTTATCAAGTACAGAATTGTTACAGAGCGTTGGGATGTGAATGTAGTAAAGAATCCATCGCGTTGGTCATTTGAGAAAGGCGTGTTCTTCGAGCAGTTTGACGAGAAGTTTCACGTTCAGGCCTATATCCAGTCTGATACAGCCTGGTATTATGACCAGAAGAAACTCTGGCATCTTCGTGGACGTGTCCGGATCCGTAATATCAACGGTCTTATCTACGAGAGTGAGGAACTCTATTGGGATGGTCTTAAACATGAACTCTATTCCAATGTCTTCTCGAAGGTGACAACACCCGAGCGTTCGATGGAAGGGACATACTTTCTGAGTGACGAACAGATGCGTCACTATACCGTCACCAACTCCAAGGGTTCGTTTGAACGTGAAGATATGACGGGTGAGTCAAAGGAAGAAGAACAGCAGCCCAAGAATCCTGCAGACACCACGAAGCAGGAAACGCCGATCATTCGTCAGCAAACACAGAAACACAGGAAAATTACCAATTAACCACACAGATCATGACTTCACTTATTATAGGATTGCTGGTAACGATGCTTTTCTCCGCCTTTTTCTCAGGAATGGAGATAGCCTTTGTGTCGAGCAACAGATTAAGGGCTGAGATGGACCGTGAAAAGAACGGACTATCCCAGAAGGCCATTGACATCTTTTATCAGCATCCAAATAATTTCGTATCGACGATGCTCGTGGGAAACAATATCTCACTTGTCATATATGGCATCCTATTTGCCAAAATCTTCGATGCCACACTCTTCTATCCTTTGAGCGACGGCATGCGAGTGACGGCAGATACACTGCTATCAACGTTGGTGGTTCTGTTTACTGGTGAGTTCCTGCCAAAGACAATCTTCAAGAATAATCCTAATACGATGCTCACCTTTTTCGCCATACCAGCCTATCTGTGTTATGTGGTGCTTTATCCGATCTCGCGTTTTGCGACGCTGCTTTCCAAAGGTTTACTCCGACTGGTAGGTGTCCGGATGAATAAGGTGGATGATGATAAGGAATTCACGAAAGTGGATCTTGATTACCTCGTTCAGACAAGCATCGACAATGCAGACAATGAGGACGAGATCGGCGAGGAAGTGAAGATTTTCCAGAATGCGCTTGATTTCTCAGAAACGAAGGTTCGTGACTGTATGGTTCCCCGTACGGAGATAGATGCCGTAGAGGATATGGCTACCATTGAGCAGCTCAAGCAGATATTCATTGAGAGTGGCCATAGTAAGATCATCGTCTATCATGAGGATATTGACCATGTCGTGGGTTATATCCATTCCTCCGATATGTTCCGTCTTGACTCAGCGGCAGTGGCCAACACACCACTCAACACCCTTCAGTCGTCGCTCGTCAGGACCATCTCCTTTGTTCCTGAGACCATGCTGGCTTCCAAGCTCATGCAGATGCTTATGCAACAGAAGCGTTCACTGGCTATTGTCGTTGATGAATTTGGCGGTACCAGTGGTCTGGTGTCATTAGAAGACATCATGGAGGAAATCACGGGTGAGATAGAAGACGAACACGACAATTCCAAACATGTCGCCAAACAGGTAGGAGAACATGAGTATGTGCTCTCAGCCCGTCTGGAGATTGAGAAAATCAACGAGCAGTTTGATCTGTCTCTTCCAGAGAGTGATGAATATATGACCCTTGGTGGTCTGATATTACATGAATATCAGTCGTTCCCCAAGCTCAATGAGGTGGTGAGAATTGGCGACTTCGAACTCAAGATATTGAAGAATACAGCGACAAAGATAGAACTTGTGCGTCTAAAAGTTCTTGAATGACAGATTTTTCCATTGAAATTTGCTCAATTCATTCCTTTTTAGTAATTTTGCACGCGTTTTATGGCAATTAAATAAAAAATAATAATAAAAACAAAAAATGGCAGCATTAGGAAAAATTAGAAAAAGAGGCGTTATACTGGTGATTATCATCGGTCTTGGCCTTTTCGCCTTTATTGCTGAAGAGGCATTCCGTTCTTGCGAAGCAACCAAGAACCAGCAGCGTCAGCAGATTGGCGAGGTGTTAGGTAACAAAATCAATGTACAGGAGTTCCAGGCTCTCGTTGATGAGTATCAGGATGTGTTGAAGATGTCAAACGGCATCGACAACCTGACAGAGGAGCAGATGAACAGCCTGAAGGATGAGGTATGGAACTCGTATGTGAACGAGCAGATTGTTCAGTCTGAGTGTAAGAAGGTAGGTCTTACAGTGACCGACGAAGAGCTTCAGAACATCATGAAGGAGGGTACGAACCCCATGTTGATGCGTTCTCCTTTCGTTAATCAGGAGACAGGTCGCTTCGACGTCACCATGCTTACCAAGTTCTTGGCAGACTATAAGAAGAATGTCAGCAATCCACAACTCGCAGAGTCATATCAGAAAATCTACAACTTCTGGCAGTTTATTGAGAAGCAGCTTCGTAAGCAGACGCTGTCTCAGAAATACCAGACGCTCATTGTCAATGGTCTGCTTTCTAACCCCGTATCAGCCAAGATGGCTTTTGAGGGACAGAATCAGGAGAGCGATATCGAGCTCGCATCTATTGCATACTCCAGCATCAACGACAATGATGTAAAGGTGGAGGAAAAGGATCTCAAGGCTAAGTACGATGAGGAGAAGGAAATGTTCAAGCAGACAGTTGAGACCCGTGATATCAAGTATGTGAATTTCCAGGTTGAGGCTTCTGCTGCTGACCGTAAGGCTCTGATGCAGACGATGCAGGATGCCTCTACAAAACTTCAGAGCGGTGCCAATCCCGCAGAGGTGGTTCGCAAGGCTCAGTCGCAGTTCCCTTATACTGGCATTGCCGCTACCAAGCGTGCTTATCCTGCTGATATCGCTGCAAAGATCGACTCTATGGCAGTAGGTCAGACCACCGCTCCCTTTGAGACGAAGTCAGACAATACCCTCAATGTGGTGAAGTTGATCTCTAAGACTCAAATGCCTGATAGCATCGAGTATCGTCAGATTCAGGTAGGTGGTGCTACCCTGGAGGCTGTCCGTCAGACTGCTGATAGCATCTATAACGCCATCAAAGCCGGTGCTGACTTTGATGCCCTTGCACAGAAGTATGGTCAGACCGCTCAGAAGCAGTGGCTCACCTCTGCGATGTATGAGAACAGCAATGCGATGGACGAGGAGTCGAAGAATTATCTCAACGCCATTAACAACCTCGGTATTAACGAACTGAAGAACCTCGAGTTCTCTCAGGGTAATATCATCATTCAGGTAACTGCCCGCAAGGCTATGGTCGACAAGTATGATGTAGCCGTCATCAAGCACACTATCGATTTCTCAAAGGGTACCTATTCTGATGCATACAATAAGTTCAGCCAGTATGTCAGCGAGAACAAGACGATTGAGGATCTGGAGAAGAACGCCGCTAAGTTCGGTTTCAAGGTTCAGGAGCGTAAGGAGCTCTTTAACTCAGAGCACTATGTGGTAGGTCTTCGTGCCACCCGCGAGGCTATGAAGTGGATCTTCGATGCTAAGGAGGGTCAGATCAGCCCGCTTTATGAGTGTGGTAATAACGACAATCTGCTGGTGGTTGCACTGACGAAGGTTCATCCCGTAGGCTATCGCAGTCTTGAGTCCGTTCAGGATCTGGTGAAGGGTGAGGTTATTCGTGACAAGAAGTTCGAGCAGATCAAGGCTAAGCTCGCTGGCGTTGCTGACATTGCTGCAGCAAAGGCTAAGGGAGCTCGCATCGACTCTGTTAAACAGATCACTTTCTCTGCTCCTGTTTTCGTTCAGGCCACAGGTGCCAGCGAGCCGGCCCTTTCCGGTGCGGTCGCTGCTGCCAAGCAGGGTGAATTCAGTAAGACCATCGTGAAAGGTAATGGCGGAGCCTATCTGTTTAAGGTCCTGAAGAAGTCTGAGCGTGAGGGTGTGAAGTTCGATGAGAAACTTGTTGAGCAGCAACTGAGACAGCAGGCTTCACAGGCTGCCAGCCGTTTCATTCAGGAGCTCTACCTGAAGGCTAATGTAGTCGATAACCGCTACCTGTTCTTCTAATTAATAGAAACTGTAGAATGCAAGATATCCTTACCGCTCGGTAGGGATATCTTTTTTATTGTGGATGATACTCGAAATGCTGGTAGTCCTTCATCGTCCGCCAAGAGCCGCCCCAGATGAAGCCGTGCTTGAGGAACAGACGGTGACAAAGGTCGCCTTCCACAATCTTATAGCGATAGTTCTTTTTCCTGTCAACATATGGCTGGGCATTAGAAGGCTGAACAATTGTCTTCCCGTTACGATAGCGGACGTATGGGTTGTAGAGCGTGTTGATGTCGATGGCGAGGCCTCGGGCATGATAGGAGAGCTTCTTGGTGTCTGGGACATTACGATAGCAGAAACAACTAGTGTTGTTGTCGCGCATCTGTCGTTCGTCATCAGCGTCGTATTCGTCAGCCAGACGTATGTGCTGGATAGGGTAGTGGTGAGCATAGAGCTCACGGAAGATTGCCTGTAGTTTGTCGGCGATGAGCTTGTTGCATACCAAGGCACCCTGATGTGCCTTCTCGTCATAATCCCAGTGTAATACTTTCAGATACCGGAGGTCACTACGCTGCACATGAGGGTTGGGATGATAGGTCTTGCCCTGCATAAGATTCCAAACACTATCGGGGATTTCCTGAATAGAGAAACCTTCAGAAAGATTCTGGCTTTGCACACAGAGGGCGGTGCAAAGCCAGAACAATGTGATAGAAGTTCTAAATAGACACATCAGTACATGATTTTCTTGTTACCTTGTATATAGATACCTGAAGACGGCGTACTGTTTACGCGAATCCCCTTCAGGTCGTAGATAGGCGCTTCTGCACCTTCGTCAACTTTCGTGCCACGGACACCAGAAGCATTCTTGAATTCCTTTTGAGCCAGTTCAAGCTGTTCCATGAAATCTATCTTGGTATGCATACGGGCGTATGCTGCAGCACCAACAAGACGTCCCATGTCGACATCACTCTGCCAGTGATAGCCCGTGACAACACGTCCATTACCATATTGGAAGGCACGATTCAGGAGCGCCTCCTCATAATCAGGTGCTACCTCAGCCATCACAAGTGCATAAAGCCAACTGGCACATGCATGTCCGGATGGGTAGGAACCATTATATCTGAGCGGATCGCTTGTGGGTGTACCACCTGTTGCCGTATATTCGTTCAGTTGGACGAATGGACGGAGTCGCTGGTAAAAGGCCTTACAGCTCTGGGTGGCATCGATGGCATTCGGGTAGATAGTACGGAAGAGCTTATATAACTGTGGGGTGGCTGACTCTGAGAGATGTCTTCCGACAATCTCCGAGAAGATCTTGCAGAAATACTCCGGACTGGCATCCACATCCTGTTTGGCAGTTTCTCCTTTGGCTAACGAACGTACCTTCTTACCGTCGATATACGAACTGAGATCCGTTGTAAAATGTGCAGAAGAATTCGATGGAGGCGCAGGCAGATACTTATAAGCATCGGGAAGCTCCTCATCGGTGAAATAGGCACTCGTTGAAGATGAACGCTTGTTGTTGGTCACACCGGATTTTTTCTCATACTCTGTGACTGCCGACGAAATCATGGCATTGAAGCCTGTATGGGAATGCAGTCTTGACACCAGAGCTGAAGCCAGCAGACAGCCGGCATAGGTATCACTATCCCAGTGATAGCCTGAAATCACAGAACTGGTACCGTAAGTATATCCGCGTGCCAGTACTTCATTCTGCTTATCGGGGCAGACCTCTGTCAGCATCAAGGCAAAGAGCCAGCCCATCATCGCCTGACTGGAAGGGTATGAACTGATCTTTCTGAACTGCTCTTCATAGGCAGGTAATAATGTCTTCTGATTAAACTTGACGTAGGGACGCTGAGAGTCAAACGAGGCCTGAGCCTTTGCCTGAGCTTTCTCGCCGTAGGTCATGCAATAATCAAACAACGTATAGATGTTGGGGGTGTTCCTGGCAGACAGTTCTATACCGACAACTTTCGAGAAAGCATCGAGATAGTTGGCTGTCTGTGCCAGAAAATCGATCTTTGCCTGCTCTCCTAACTCAGTATCACGCTCCGTCTTTCCCCATTCGTATTGGAGATAGTCGTTAATATACGGAACGGTTTCAGTCTTCTCGTCTGGAGGCCCCGGAAGAAAATCCTTGGCGTTTGGAACCGGAACCTCCTGAGCTTGAATACTGCTGCAATACAGGATTGAAGCAACAAAATAAAGCGTTTTCTTATTCATTATTCTTTTTATGTGATACTTCTATGAGAATGCAACGGTGAGACCTGCCATGACGATACTCACCATTGACATCAGCTTGATCAAGATATTCAGCGAGGGACCAGAGGTGTCCTTGAACGGGTCACCGACAGTGTCGCCGACGATACAAGCCTTATGGGCGAAAGAGCCCTTACCGCCGAAGTTACCTTCCTCAATATTCTTCTTGGCATTATCCCATGCACCACCGGCATTCGCCATAAAGACAGCGAGGGTGAAGCCTCCTGCCAGACCGCCTACGAGCAGGCCGAGCACACCAGCCACACCGAGGATGATACCCACGATGATGGGGATGAGGATGGCAAGGATAGAGGGAACCACCATCTCGTGCTGGGCGGCGCGTGTGGAAATTTCGACGCAACGGCCATAGTCAGGTGTACCAGTACCTTCCAAGATGCCGGCAATCTCCTTGAACTGACGACGAACCTCCTGTACCATCTTCTCAGCAGCACGACCCACGGCCTCCATAGTCATACCGCAGAACAGGAAGGCTGCCATTGCACCGATAAAGGCGCCGACGATCACTCTCGGGTTCATGAGGTTGATCTGGAAATAGTTCATGAAGTCGGGGATGGTGGCATCAGAGGCATTGATGACATCACCAGCTACATTCGTCAACGTCTGTCCGGCACGGGCCATCGCAATCTTGATCTCCTCAATATAGGAAGCGAGCAGGGCAAGAGCAGTGAGTGCTGCCGAACCGATGGCAAAGCCCTTACCTGTGGCAGCAGTGGTGTTACCCAAAGCGTCAAGGGAGTCGGTGCGGTGACGAACTTCCTCACCCAGACCGCACATCTCTGCATTACCACCGGCATTGTCGGCGATAGGACCATAAGCATCGGTAGCCAGGGTGATACCCAGTGTAGAGAGCATACCGACGGCAGCGATACCGATGCCATACAGACCGTGCGACAGTGAAGCCGACGACATAGAGAGGTCGAAACCGTTGGCGCAGAGATAACTCAGCATGATTGCCACGCCGATAGTAATCACAGGGATGCAAGTAGAGATCATTCCCGTACCGATACCCTTGATAATTACCGTAGCAGCACCCGTCTGTCCTGCCTCGGAAATCTTCTGGGTGGGTTTGTAGGAATGAGATGTATAATACTCAGTGGCCTGTCCGATGATGACACCGGCAGCCAGACCGGAGATGACGGAGAAGGAAAGTCCCAGCCAGTTCTCAACCCCCAAGAGGTATAGGATGGCAAAGGATGCAATAGCAATGAGGACGGCACTCACGTTTGTTCCTACAGAGAGGGAACGGAGCAGATCTTTCATCGTGGCTCCTTCCTTCGTGCGAACCAGGAAGATGCCCAGCAGCGAGAGGAATACACCCACGGCAGCAATCAGCATCGGAGCGATGACAGCCTTCAGTTGGATGTCAACGCCAGCCACGCCAAAGGCAGCGGCACCGAGGGCAGCCGTCGAGAGAACAGAGCCGCAATAGCTTTCGTAGAGGTCGGCACCCATACCGGCCACGTCACCTACGTTATCACCAACATTGTCTGCAATGGTAGCGGGGTTACGGGGATCGTCCTCAGGAATATCGGCCTCCACCTTACCAACGATGTCGGCACCTACGTCGGCAGCCTTGGTGTAGATACCACCGCCGACACGGGCGAAGAGTGCCTGTGTAGAAGCACCCATGCCGAAAGTCAGCATTGTTGTCGTGATAGAAATCAGACCATCGGCATCGAAATAGTTCAGTACCACGAACCAAATGGCGATATCGAGCAGTCCGAGACCTACCACCGTGAGTCCCATGACGGCACCCGAACGGAAGGCAATCTTCAGACCGGCATCCAGACTTTCACGTGCAGCATTAGCCGTACGGGCAGAGGCATAGGTAGCGGTCTTCATGCCGAAGAAGCCTGCCAAACCAGAGAAGAAACCACCTGTCAGGAATGCAAACGGCACCCAGGGATTCTGTACGTTCAGACCATAGGCCATAAATGCAAAGAGGGCACAGAGCACCACGAAGACGATGCAGACAACCTTGTACTGCTGTTTCAGATAGGCCATAGCACCTTTACGCACATAGAGTGCAATCTCTTTCATACGAGGCGTACCCTCGTCGGCCTTCATCATCATGGTGAAGAAGTAGTACGCCATACCTAGTGCCACCAGCGATGCGATGGGCACGAGCCAAAATACTGCGGGAATATTCATATCAATTAAGTTATTAGTTAATGGTTTGTTATTATTCTTCTACATAGTCGATCATGTTCGCAGCTTCGTCTTCAGGATCTTCGCTGCCGAGGTCCATCATCGTGGAGTAGTTGTCCTCTGTGATCTCGTCGTCATTGGGATCCTCCACCTCGTTGTCCTCCTCGTCGTGAGAGCTGTAGTTGTCTTCCACCTCGAAATCCTCGTCCTCACCTTCGCCTTCTTCCTCACCGTCTTCTCGTTTCTCAGAGAATTGCATCTTGATCTTTTCCTGTTCAGGTTTTAGCTTGGCGAAGATGGCTTCCACCCATCCGCCTTTCTCTACTTCGAGCACCTCGAAGCCGTCGTTGACTTTCTTCTCGTACATACCGCCCTTCTTGTGGAGACGGTCCTTGGGCAGAGTGGTCGTCGAGATGTCAAAGCCACTGAGAATGATATCCTGTACCGACTGTGACAGAGAGTCCCAACCGCCGCCGAAGTTACGGTCGAGCACCTCGACGAGCTTGGCTGCCGAGATGTGACGTATATTCTCATAGGTCAGATCGGTGACCCGCATGATGGGGCGCTTCTTGATGGCCCAGGTGAACTTTAGATTATCGTCAAACTTGATCTGCGCCACCTTGTAGCCGCGTTTCTCATAGCTCTTCTTCACCAGAAGCACGTCTTCCTTGATGTCCTCGATGAGGAATGCGCTCTTGAAAACATCGATATAGTGTTGTACATTCTCACGGACCTCTGCATCTTTTGTAGCAGCCTCCCACATACGTAATACATCGTTTTCCTGAATATCCCAAACGCTACTCTTGGTGATTGCCTTAATGGATAGAGAGGGATTACTCTCCGGTTGCTGTTGTTTTGTTCTTGCCATATATTCTTTGTTTTTTTCTGCAAATGTAAAAACTTTATTTTTTATTAGCAAGTTTTTAGGCGATATTTTTTGTAATTTTGGCATTTTAGCGTATCTTTGCAACCAAATATGGCACAACCATTGGCTGAAAGACTACGTCCACGCACCTTAGATGAGTATATTGGACAGAAGCATCTGGTAGGTGAGGGAGCCGTCCTGCGCAAGATGATTGACGCAGGGCGTATTTCTTCTTTCATCCTCTGGGGACCTCCGGGTGTTGGCAAGACCACCCTGGCGCAGATTATCGCCCATAAGCTGGAGACACCTTTCTATACGCTGTCGGCCGTGACGAGTGGTGTGAAGGATGTACGTGATGTCATCGAGCGGGCCCAGAAAGGCCGTTTCTTCAACGAGGCGTCACCGATTCTCTTCATCGACGAGATCCACCGTTTTTCCAAGTCACAGCAGGACTCTCTGCTGGGGGCTGTGGAGAAAGGTCTCGTTACGCTGATTGGCGCCACCACGGAGAACCCTTCGTTTGAGGTAATCCGGCCGCTGCTCTCCCGTTGCCAGCTCTATGTGCTGAAATCTTTGGAGAAGGACGACCTGCTCAGTCTGCTCGACCGAGCCATTACCGAGGATGCCATCCTGAAGGAGCGTCACATCACACTGAAAGAGACGGGCGCGCTACTCAGATTCAGTGGAGGAGATGCGCGTAAGTTGTTAAATATCTTGGAGTTGATTGTCGATGCTGAAGTTTTTGACGAAGTGGTGATTACCGACCAGCTTGTGGTAGATCGCTTGCAGCAGAATCCTCTTGCATACGACAAGGACGGCGAGATGCACTACGACATCATCTCCGCTTTCATTAAGAGTATCCGCGGTTCTGATCCCGACGCGGCGCTTTACTGGTTGGCACGAATGATCGAGGGTGGGGAAGATCCACAGTTCATTGCCCGACGGTTGGTAATCAGTGCCTCCGAGGATATCGGTCTGGCCAATCCCAACGCCTTGCTGCTGGCCAATGCTGCTTTCGATGCTGTGATGAAGATTGGCTGGCCAGAGGGTCGTATTCCCTTGGCTGAGGCGACAGTCTATCTGGCCACCTCGCCGAAGAGCAACAGCGCCTATCTGAGTGTGGATGCTGCTTTGGAATTGGTGCGTCGGACGGGAAACCAGCCCGTGCCGTTGCCCATCCGCAATGCGCCGACACAGCTGATGAAGGAATTGGGCTACCACGACGGTTACCAATATCCCCACGACTATCCTGGTCACTTCACCCCGCAGCAGTATATGCCTGACGCCCTGATTGGCGAGCGGCTCTGGCACGGACAGCACAATCCGACGGAGGAGAAGATGTACCAGCGCATGGTGAACTATTGGGGCAAACGATACGAAGACTAACGATGGAACAAGACCTGATCATATACGTCATAGAGCTACTGGGTACATTTGCCTTTGCTATCTCCGGCATCCGCCATGCGGCCGCGAAGCACTTCGATTGGTTTGGCGGCTATGTTTGCGGCGTGGCGGTGGCCATTGGCGGCGGAACGATCCGCGACGTGATGCTCGGCACAACGCCCTTCTGGATGACCACTCCTATATATTTAATATGTACGGGCGTGGCATTACTGACGGTGGTGCTTTTTGGCAAGTGGATGGAGCCGCTGAAGAATGCATGGTTCGTATTCGACACCTTCGGTCTGGCACTATTCACCATCGCCGGCATTCAAAAGAGCCTCGCCCTTGGCCAGCCCTTCTGGGTAGCAATTATCATGGGTTGTATCACCGGCTCGGCCGGCGGCGTGATTCGTGATGTGCTGCTGAACAATGAACCCGTGATCTTCCACAAGGAAATCTACGCGATGGCCTGTGTGGTGGGCGGACTGGTGTATTGGCTGATGGTCGTCATCGGCACCTCGGCCGAGATGAGTGCCGGCGTCAGTTTCCTCGTCACTTGCGTTATCCGGTTCCTCGCCGTGCGTTACCACATCTCATTGCCTGTGCTGAATGAAGAGAAAAAACAAGATTAAGATATGGCTGAACAGAACAACACCCCCCGAAAACCGCGAAAGCAACAACCTGTGGATAACACCTACGGTCACCTGCAGCCTCAGGCGCTGGAGGTGGAGAAAGCCGTGCTCGGCGCCCTGATGATCGACAAGGATGCCTATGCCATCGTCTGCGAGACGCTGCGCCCTGAGAGTTTCTATGAGCCCCGCAATCAGAAGGTCTATACCGCCATCCGCGACCTGAGCATGTCGGAGCGACCCGTCGATGTGCTCACCGTTACCGAGCAGCTGGCAAAGATGGGCAGCCTCGACGAGGTGGGCGGCCCAACCTACATCGCCGAGCTCAGCTCTCGTGTGGCTTCCTCGGCCAACATCGAGTACCACGCGAACATCATCGCCCAGAAGTCGCTCGCCCGACAGCTCATCTCCTTCGCCAGTGGCGTGGAGACGAAGGCTTTCGACGAGACCATTGACATCGACGACCTGATGCAGGAGGCCGAGGGCGAGCTCTTCGAGATCTCTCAGAAGAACATGAAGAAGGATTATACGCAGATCAACCCTGTGATTGATCAGGCCATCAAGACCATCCAGGCCGCCCACGCCAACACCGACGGCCTGACGGGCGTATCGACCGGCTACCATAAGCTCGATGACATGACCTCGGGTTGGCAGGCCTCCGATTTGGTGATCATCGCCGGACGCCCTGCCATGGGTAAGACCTCGTTCGCCCTGTCGATGGCAAAGAACATTGCTGCTGACCTCCGCGTGCCGATGGCCTTCTTCTCATTGGAGATGTCGAACGTGCAGCTCGTTAACCGCCTTATCTCCAATGTCTGCGAGATCCAGGGATCGAAGATTCTCAACGGCCAGCTGCGTCAGGACGAGTGGGACCGTCTTGACAAGCGTATCAACAACTTGCTTGACGCACCGCTCTATATCGACGATACGCCCGGACTCTCCGTCTTCGAACTCCGCACGAAAGCCCGCCGACTGGTGCGCGAGCATGACATCAAGCTGATTATGATCGACTACCTACAGCTAATGAACGCCAACGGCATGCGCTTCTCCTCGCGTCAGGAGGAGGTGTCGACCATCTCGCGTTCGCTGAAGGGGCTGGCAAAGGAGCTCGACATCCCCATCCTTGCTCTGTCGCAGCTGAACCGTGGCGTGGAGAGCCGCGAAGGCCTTGAGGGCAAGCGACCACAGCTGTCGGATCTCCGTGAGTCGGGAGCCATCGAGCAGGATGCCGACATGGTGATCTTCGTACACCGACCAGAGTACTACCATATCTATCAGGACGACAGCGGCCATGACCTGCGTGGCATGGCACAGATTATCATTGCCAAGCACCGTAAGGGTGCCACGGGTGATGTGTTGCTCTCCTTCCGCGGTGAGTTCACCCGATTCGAGAACCCCGAGGACCGTAATCTCGACGGCAGCCAGTCGTCGATGTCGGGTTCGGGTGGTGGCCCCGCTGCTGGAGGAGAGATTATTGGCTCGCGACTCAACGACGACGACCCATTCCCCTCAGTTCCGCCTGAAAGTTCCGCGCCGTTCTAAGAATTAGCAGATCAGTCGGAGGATGCCGACGAGCTCGAAGAACATGGCGATACCCAGGTGGATGATGATGCCGCCCCAGAGGTGACGCGTGCGCCAGGCCAGCACGCCGAGCAAATAGCCGCCGCCGACCGACGACAGTAGTTCAAGGTCGGGCTTGCCCAGGTGGATGCACATATACGTGAGCGCCATCGGCAATACCGCCCGGCAGCCCAGCCACCGTGCCAGACCGATGACCAACGCCCCGCGGAACAAGCCCTCTACACCGAGGAAGTCGTTCGCGTAGCACAGCTCGAATGCGCCGATTAGCTGCCACCGTTCCCAGCCCAAAGCGCCGTCGTACCACGTGATGTGCATCTTCGGATAGAAATCAAGGAACTGTGGTGTGAACGCCACGGCAAGGAACATCGGCAGAAGTACCACGTAGATCAGCGCATAGACTCGCAGATAGCGGCCCGATCGCCTCAGCCCCCAGAACCCGAAGTGGCCTTCGACAACCCAACGTACCACGCAGACCATCAACACGATGAACACGGAGCGGAAGAGAAACGCACCGACCAGCTCCAGATAGTGATGATCGCGCAGTGTCGTTCCGTGGTCAGCCGCCCAGCGCATATAGCCATAGTAGCCCTGTCCTACGCCGTCTATCACCAAGAGCACCACGGGTAGCACCCACACTTGCCAGTACCGCAGCCGCCACAGCTCGCCGTCGATTGCCAACGAGGGCACGAGCACCAGGTAATACATTATTATATATATAAGGGGGATGCGGATCATTGACGTGCCGTCGTCATAGGTCGGGCCAATTAGTAGGTCGTAGATTTGGTATTGCGTCTGGCCCACGATGACCGCTGCGGCCAATAGGAGGGCGTAGAGGTATTTCGCCCATCGGAAATCCTTGTGCACGAAAGCGGCGATGTCACCCAGGAATTCGCCGACCTCGCGGAGCAGCGTGCCATGCGGCACAAACATCGGAAACCAGGCGAAGTGGCGACGGTGGTGGCGGTAGTCCAGGTCGCGCTCCATCGCGTAGGCCTCGCGCTCGAAGTAGAGTTCACGGTAGGCCCGCATGCCGTTGCGGCACCTGGCGTAGCGCCACAGCCACTCGACCAAATACCACACGGTGAACCCCAGAAACAGCATCTCGCGCTGCTGAAGGGTGTGGATGTATTCGTGATTCTTGTCGATCTCGGTCAGTCGCCCCTTGTCACTCCGACAGAAAATTATGCCGAAGATATTCGTAGCAAGGAAGCTGCCGAACGGGATGTACTTATTGTAGATGACCTTCATACTTCTCGATCAGCCCAGCTGCCTGCGGATCACCAAGTTCCTGGGCCTTACGAAGGTTGCCTACACCTTCCGCTGTCTGGCCCTTCAGACATTGGGCGAGGCCGAGGAAGAGATAGCCGTCGCTGTTGTCGGCATCGAGGTCGATGCACTCCCGGGCGGTCTGGATGGCATCGTCGTAGAGACCCACGCGAATCTGGAGCGAGGCTTTCTCGGCATAGTAGAGCACCTCTTGGGGATTCATCTGGATAGCCCGGTCTATATCGTTGAGCGCCTGCTGATAGAGGCGGCCTTGGATTTCGGTCTGATGGCGTACGTAGTAGAAGTTATCGTTCACGTTGGCGGCCATCAATTGCTCGTATTCGTTCATATCGGCTACGGCGTCGCGGTATTTGCCGGCATCGCGGCGGGCCTCGGCGCGGGCCCATAGATAGGGGGCTGCTTCCTTCAGATAAGGACGGCTGTAGGTTGCGAGCGTCGAGTCGAGCAGGGCGAGCATCGCCGTGGTGTCGTTGAGCATCTCCTTGCAGCGGGCGGCACCGTAGAATATCTCGGCATTGCGGAGTTCGGTTGTCGTCAGTTCGTTGAAGATCTCGTAGGCCTCGTCGTATTTCTTCTGCGTGAACAGAATGTTGGCCTCGAGCTGGCGGTAGGTGGGCTGTGCGTTGATACCGTTGGCGGCGCGGATCTCGGCGAGGGCCTTGCCGAGCGTCCAGCCATCGTAGGGGCGGTCGCTCTGGTAGAGCTCCTTGTCATAGATCATCCGGGCATAGGAGAAATGGGCACCGTCCTTGGCCGAGGATACCTTGATGGCCTGCTCCATGTCCTTGGCCGCAGCGGCATAGTTGCCGATGGCCGACTCCTGAAGGGCACGGGCGGTATAACCGTCGGGCTCGCCGGGGAACTGGTGGATGAAATCCTCGATCAGCGCCACATAGCTGAGCGAGTCCATCTGCGAGGCAGAGAGATAGAGGGCGAGGTTGGCCTCCTTCACATCGGCGGGCAGCTCCTTCCGGATTTGCGTGAGCTGCAGCGTGGCGTCGTTATAGGTGATGCCCGTAATTTTCAGTGAATCGACGAAACTTGCGCTGACGGCATAGCTCAGCGTGTCTTTCGACGAGGCGGGCTGCTGCATCATGCCAATCACCTCACCGGCATCGTTCAGCAGCGGACAGCTCACCAGATTCTCAGTCATCGACATGGCTACGGTATAGTAGGCGTAATGGTCGAAGATTGTCTCGGCCTTGCGGACGGCTCCGCTGCTCAGGTTCTTCACTTCGTGGTAGGGCAGAAGCCAGGCGGTGCTGCCAACGGGAGTGATGGCGGTTGTGACGTTGAGTGGTTGGCTCTTGGGATTGCTGACGCGGAACTTCACCACGTCGTACATATCGTTGGCTCCGAGGATGCCCGTTACCTGATACTCCTTGCCCTGTGCGTCGATGATGATGGCGCGGGCGGCCCCCTTGAAGGGCGTGAAGTTGCTGACGGCCTCGCCGCGCGGGCCGGTATAGAAACCGTTAGTGCTGGCAATCATCGAACCGTCGGCAGCAAAGGTCTTCAGGGTGAATACGGACTTCGTGGCATTCTTGACCCAGCCTGGCTGGGCGGAACCACATGCTGCCGCCATGAGCAGCATGCAGATTATTGTTGCTTTTTTCATAATCGTAACAGTTGTTTTGCGTTTTGGATGGCAGCCTCGGTGACGTCGCTGCCGCTGAGCATCTGAGCTATCTCGGTGATACGTTCCTCGGCAGAGAGCTCGGTCATCTTGCTGACGGTGCCACGGGCGGTCTCTTCCTTCTCCACACGATAGTGGGCGGTGCCGAGGGCGGCAATCTGCGGCAGATGGGTGATACTGATTACCTGACGCTCATTGTGGCCCATCTCCTGCATGATCTCGGCCATCTTCTCGGCGATCTTGCCGCTGACACCCGTGTCAATCTCATCGAAGATGATTGTCGGGAGCTTCACGGCGCCGCTGATCATGGCCTTCAGGGAGAGCATCACTCGGGCGATCTCGCCACCAGAGGCCACCTGGGATACGGGCTGGAGCGGAGTAGATGTATTGGCACTGAATAGGAAAGCAATGCGATCCTGGCCATTGGCGCTGAGAGCGGTTTCCGTAACCTCGATCTTGAAGCGCACATGAGGCATGCCCAACGGCATCAGTCGGGCCTGTATGTCTTTCTCAATCTGACGGGCGGCAGCGGTACGTAGCTTTGTCAAGGCTGTTGCTTGTTGCTTGGCCTGCGTCTCGAACAGAGCGAGTTTCCGCTGAAGTTCCGACAGGGCGTCGTCGCTGTTCTCTATGTTGCTGAGTTGCTGCTTGAGCTCGTCGCGCTTCTCGATTAGTTCGCCGACGGTCTCCATATGGTATTTCTTCTCCAGGTCATAGAGACGGTCGAGGCGGTTGTTGACAGCGTCGAGTTCCGTAGGGTCGAAGTCGATGTCGTCCAGACGCCTGTTCACTTCTTCGGCGATGTCCTTCAGTTCAATATAACAGGAGTCAAGTCGTTCTGTCAGTTCCGACGCGACAGGGAATACACGGTCTATGCCCTTGAGGGCGGAGATGGCCGAGCGCAGGTTGCCCACGATGCCCGTCCCTTCGGTAGAGAGTGCGCTATCGGTTTCATAGAGGGCCGTCTTGATTTCCTCGGAATGGCTCATCACGTCACTCTTCAGCTCGAGTTCCTCCTGTTCGTCGTCAGAGAGATTGGCCTGTGTGAGTTCGTCGTACTGGAACTGCAGGAAGTCGAGGTTCTGACGATTGCGCTCGATGTCCTCCTTCAGCGTCTCCAGTTCTCGGGCGGTGGCATGAAACAGCTCGTAGGTCTGCTGATAGGCTGAGAGCTCCTTCGCATCGTTGGCAATGACATCGACCACACTCAGCTGAAAGTCCTGTTTGTTCAGCAAAAGATTCTGATGCTGGGAATGAACATCGACGAGTTGCTCACCGAGTTCCTTCAGCATGGAGAGCTGAACGGGTGTGTCGTTGATGAAGGCACGACTCTTGCCGGCTGCTGTCAGTTCACGGCGGATGATACAGTCGGTAGCGTCGTATTCGATATCATTGTCATTGAAGAACGGCTGCATATCGTAGCGCGAGAGGTCGAAGCTGGCCTCGACGACGCACTTGTCGGCTCCCTGTTTGATAGTTTTGGAGTCGGCTCGTTGGCCCAGGAGCAGACCGATTGCACCAAGGATGATACTCTTACCGGCACCCGTTTCTCCGGTAATCACAGAGAATCCCTGGTGCAATTCAATGTCCAGTTCGTCAATCAGTGTGAAGTTTTTGATATAGAGGTGTTTAATCATACTATTGTCTGATGTTTTCCCATGCGTTGCTTTGGGCGGCATTGATGCTCATAAGCAGGTCGTAGAGGCGTTCTTTCTCCTTCTGTGTTCCTTTGCCTTTATAAATGCTGGATAGTTCTTCCTTCTTAAAGTCCGTCCAGATCTGTGGCAGAAGGCTCAGCGGCTTGTTCTCGTGAGCCGTCTTCAGATTCTGCTCCAGAGCATCGGAGATTTGTGTTCGTCCTCGCTCGGCATTACTGACCATCTCATCAAGACCCTTGCGATAGTAGTCGTACTGCAACTGTCGCATGGGTTTCAGCGATTCATCAAGGTAGTCGTTGATGATGGCAAAGCGGTTACGACTGTCTTCGAAAGATTTCCATCCTGGGAATCCGAGACTCTGGGCATTGTTCACAAGATGCATGCAACGTTGCAGAATATCCGTGCCTCCCAGTGGTGAGAAACTGTCGAGGTCGAGTCCGATAATGAGGTAGGCATAGTAGGCAAGGAGAGCCGTCAGCTGGTTATCTACGACCTCATCGTCAAAGTTCAACTGGTCGAACTGTGCGAATTCGAAGCTAAAATTCTCGTCCTTATTATTATATAAGGTGGAAGTGTAGGCGGAATTATAGACGGGACGGTTGGCCTGAATCAGCGCCGTACAATCAAATCGGTTCTCATCACGCAGGTATTTGGTGACCGTAATGTTAAAGCTACATTGGATGCGCTCGTTCCGTTGGAACTGCAGGTTGGTCCATTGGCGTTCGTTGACAAACTGTTCGAGTGTCTGCTGCAGATTCTCAAATACACTCACATCTGTGCCAGAGATCTGGCTGTGGTTGATATTGATCCGCGCCTGTAGCTCTTGGGCTTGTATAGGTAAAAGAGTGAAAAGGTGGAAAAGTGAAAGACTTCCCACCAGTACACTCTTCTTAATAACTTTCCAATGATTCACCGCTTCACCTTTTAGCCATTCATTTGTGTCTCACGCAGACGGATACGCGTCAGCACCTGCTTGGTGTTGTAAGTGAAATCGCCAGAGAGGATCCAACTGTAGTAGCCTGGATCAATGTGGAAGACATCAGAAACGGGCAGTCCCTTGTGCTTGCCGAAGTTGAATACCTCCGTCAACTTCGGGTTGCCGTCCTTGTCGAGTACGGGGTTACCATTACGGTCTTTCACCTCGCCCCAGACAATGCGGCCGGCGAAGTCCACGTTCTTATTCATCTTCGAGAATTCGGCCAACTTATCCATATCGTTCTCCAGCACCTTCTCTGGATCCTCGTTGGCACCAGGGGCATATTTGTCGAGCTGTCCCATCAGCACACGATAGGTAGCCTCGGTATCCTGATCCGCACGATGGGCTTCGAAGTCTTCCTCCATCTTGTGGCCGCAGTAGAACTTATAGGCAGCAGCCAGATTACGACGCTCCATCTTCCTAAAGATGGCACAGGCATCAATCAGGCGACACTTGGAAAAGTCGAAATCCACACCTGCACGCAGGAATTCCTCTGCAAGCAGGGGGATATCGAAGTTGTTGGAGTTGAATCCTGCGAAGTCACAACCCGTAAACTTGTCAGCCAACGTCTGTGCGAGTTGTTTGAAAGTGGGCTTGTCCTTTACATCCTCATTGGAGATACCCGTCAACTGGGTGATGAAGGGATCGATGGGCTTTTCGGGATTAATAATATCGTTACCACGGTCCTCCTCTCCGTTAGGGCTCACCTTAATATATGATATTTGGATAATTCGATCCTTCACCAGATCCAGACCTGTCGTCTCCAGGTCGAAGATGACAAGTGGCTTTTTCAGATTCAGTTTCATCAGTCGTCCTTAATCGTTAATCAACATTGGCATCATCAGCATGAGTACATCCTGGTTCTCTGGCTGCTCTGAGGGGAGCACGAGACCTGCGCGGCTGGGATCAGCCAGCTGAATGATGACCTCCTGACAGTCAAAGTTGCTAAGAATCTCAATAAATGAAGAACCCTTGAAACCAATGCTCATCGACTTACCGTTATATTCACAAGTCATACGCTCTGTAGCCGTCTTTGAAAAGTCATAGTCCTCGGCATCGAGCTGCAAGGTGGAGTCTTCCACATGGAAACGGATGAGGTTGCTGGAGTCGTTGGCAAACGGCTGAACGCGACGCAGAGCTGCCAAAAGTCCGAGACGGTCCACACGCAATTCATTGGGATTGCTCTGAGGAATAACAGAGTTGTAGTTGGGGTAACGGCCTTCAATGAGTCGGCACTGGATGGTCCCGTCGCCGTAGTTCACCTCCGCATTGCGCTCGTCAAAGCGGATGGTGACATCACCCCCGTCCTTACCTAACAGGCTACGAAGCAGATTGGCAGGTTTCTTCGGCAGGATGAATGCTGCAGGCTGATCGCTCTTGATGGTGAAGACCTTATTGCGTACCAACTTATGTCCATCGCTGGCGACAATAGCCAGACAGTCGGGAGTCAAGTCGAAATAGATACCATTCATCACAGGACGCAACTCATCCTGTGCTGTGGCAAAGACGGAACGGTTGATGTTCTCAGCCAGAATGGCATTAGGCATGGTGATGGTGTTGGCATACTCGCTAATCGGCTGTGCCATAGGGAACTCGTCGGCATTCTCAATGGGCATTTGATAGAGTCCATTCTGATAGGATATCTTGACGAGGTTCTGTTCCATGTTCACATCGAAGGTGATGGGCTGCTCCGAAAAACCCTTGACAGCTTCCAGCAGGTCGTGGTTGCCAATGGCAAAACGGCACGAACCGTCACTTTCTGTCAGGTCCATCTGGGTCTTCATCACGTTTTCGCTGTCTGAAGCCGTCAGAAACAGCACATTGTCCTTGGTCTCGAACACGAAATCGCCGAGTATGGGCAAGGCATTCTTACTGTTAATCACTCTCGAGAGGGCAGAGAGCTTTGCGCTCAATGCAGTGCTTGATAATGTAAATCTCATAGTTTTATAGTTTTCTTTTTTGTATTTTATTACATATTTTATAATTGAGCACAAAATTACAAAAAAACGTTGTAATGAACAAAATTTTTTGGAGAAAATGATGTGATTCAAACTATTTTTAGTAATTTCGCCACGTGAAAACGAAAAAATCAACAAATAAAAACAATTAAGTAATGGAATTAACAGGTAGAATTATTGCTGTTATGGAACCGCGTGGCGGTGTCTCAGCTCGTACGGGTAACCAGTGGATGACTCAGGAATATGTCTTGGAGGTGCCAGGTCAGTATCCTAAACGTTGTCTTTTCAATATCTTTGGTGAAGACCGCATCAAGCAGTTTAATATTCAACAGGGAGAAGATCTCACCATCCAGTTCGACATTGACGCCCGTGAGTATAATGGGCGTTGGTTCAATGATATCCGTGCCTATAACGTGATTCGCGGTCAGGTGGCACCTGCACCTGGAGCTCCCGTGGCTGCTCCTCAGGCTACACCGTTCCCTCCAGCTGATGGTGCTACGGCTCCTTTCCCGCCAGCACAGGAACCTGCAGGTGAGGGTAGTGCCGACGATCTGCCTTTCTAATCTGTCATGACAAACGAGTATCAGATACGTGTTGTGCCGGAAATTGCGGCACAAGAAGATCGGCTGAAAGCCTATCTGGCTGATGAACAGGGTATAGACGCAAGGACGATTTTTGGCGTAAGGATCCTGAAAAGAAGTATTGATGCTCGACAGCGGCAGATCTATGTCAACCTCAAGGTAAGGGTTTATATCAATGAACAGCCGCATGATGATGAATTTATCAGGACAGAATATCCCCATGTAGAAGGACGGCCCCAAGTGATTGTCGTTGGGGCCGGACCAGGGGGATTATTCGCTGCTCTCAGACTGATAGAACTGGGACTGCGCCCCATCGTATTGGAAAGAGGCAAGAATGTCCACGAACGTAAGAAGGATCTGGCGAATATCACGAAGACACAGAAAGTGGATTCGGAGAGTAATTACTGTTTTGGTGAGGGTGGAGCAGGGGCCTATTCGGACGGAAAGCTCTATACTCGCTCCAAGAAACGTGGTAATACGGATAAGATCCTGAATGTGTTCTGTCAGCATGGTGCCTCTACAGCCATCCTGTCAGATGCTCATCCGCATATCGGAACCGATCGGTTACCCAAGGTCATTGAGGCTATGCGCAATACCATTATAAATAGTGGTGGCGAAGTGCATTTCCAAACCAAAATGACACAGTTGATTTTACAAGGTGACAAGGTCGTCGGCTGCATGGCAGACAAGGAATATAGAGGCCCAGTTGTTCTTGCTACAGGTCACTCAGCACGAGATATTTACAGATATCTTGTTGAAGCGAAGATTGAAATCGAATCAAAGGGGATTGCTGTAGGGGTAAGACTGGAACATCCGTCGCATTTGATAGACCAAATCCAGTACCATTCAAAGCAAGGTCGGGGTAAGTATTTGCCTGCTGCGGAATATGCGATGGTGACACAAGTAGAGGGTCGTGGCGTCTACTCTTTCTGTATGTGTCCCGGAGGTTTCGTCATTCCCGCTGCTACTGACAAGGAGCAGATCGTGGTGAACGGTATGAGTCCGGCTAATCGTGGTACGGCGTGGAGCAACTCTGGTATGGTTGTCGAAGTGAGACCAGAGGATGTCGATGGAGAAGGCGATCTGAAGGTGATGCATTTCCAAGAGCAACTTGAGAAGATGTGTTGGCAGCAAGGGAATATGAAACAGACGGCTCCTGCCCAGCGGATGGCAGATTTCGTAAACAATCGCCTGAGTTATGATTTGCCAAAATCCTCATATGCCCCTGGATTGATTTCCAGTCCCCTGCATTTCTGGATGCCAAAGATGATTTCCAAACGACTGCAAGAGGGTTTTAAGTCTTTCGGAAGGAATGCCCATGGTTTCCTGACCAATGAAGCCGTACTCATCGCTATTGAGACACGTACGAGTAGTCCTGTGAGGATTATCAGGGATCATGAAACCCTTCAACATATCCGTGTTCAGGGACTATTCCCCTGTGGAGAAGGGGCAGGCTATGCAGGTGGCATTGTTTCCGCAGGAGTTGATGGGGAACGCTGTGCTGAGAGTGTCGCTGATTACATAAACAATTGCCATTAAGCAAAAAAATCCAAAATTGTTTGGAACTTACTATTTTTTTTTGTATCTTTGCCACATTGAAAATTGTTTAACTAATAAAACGACGCAATATGAACAGGGAGGAAAAATTCGTTATCACGATTAGCCGCCAGTTCGGAACGGGCGGACATGAAATCGGAGCCGAGTTGGCCAAAAGACTTGGTGTTAAACTGCTCGACAAGCAGATTTTGAATGAGGTGGCCAAGCGCAACCGTGTTGTAGAGGAAGCGATGGAAAAGATAGAGACGCGGAATCCTCTATGGCGTGATGATTTTACTAA
>Ga0310695_10002690_pt1 | contig 36831 bp, 17 predicted proteins | sample RumenRJG_04DNA_FD_203882 | JGI IMG/M metagenome (GOLD analysis project Ga0310695, IMG submission 203882) | Bovine rumen microbial communities from Lethbridge, Alberta, Canada - RJG_04 (v2) (version 2) | ecosystem: Host-associated > Mammals > Digestive system > Stomach > Rumen | place: Canada... | reverse complement strand
AAGCCAAAGGCGCCCAAGTCGGAGCGGGTGACTGCCCCCAAAGCACCCACTTCGTCCAAAGTCCCCGATTCGCCCGCCCCCCAGCTCGCCAATCCGCCCGATGCAAAACCGGCCAACTCGCCCACCAACGAAGTCGTCCTTTCGGTGGTCACCAACAAGTCTGGCTACATTGTAGAGCGGGTGAAGCTGCCGGATGGCACCACGGCCAAGCGAATCCACTCGCCGCCGCCCGTCTTCGACAATGTGAGCGACCAGATGATCGCGATGGTCGTATCGGTTCCTCCCGGGCAGGCGATTCCGCCACTTCCGCATGATCCCACTCTCAACGAGGCGTTTACGAAGTCGCTGGGCACCGAGATCAAGATCCTCGAGACTGACACCCCCGAAATCCGCGAGCTCAAGGCCGCCGTTCTCGCCACGCGCGTTGAACTCGCCGAGCTCGTCAAGAAGGGCTACACCGTGCAGCAGGCGCTCGACGAGCACTGCCGCCTCGCGAACGAGAACGCTGAAGTTCACGCGGGCGCGCTCGTTGAGATGAAGGCGCTTCTGAAGGCTGGCGATCTCGAAGGCGCGCAGAAGTACGCCGAGAAGATCAACGCGGCGCTGAAGGAGATGGGCGCCCAGACGGTGCCAGTGCCGCAGACGCTTGAGAAGTCGCCCGACACCCGCGCCGAGCGGGCAAGGGAAAGAAAAGAGCAGAATAGAAAGGCAGATGAAAATGAAGGTTCGTAAGATCGGTTTTGTGGCGCTTGCCTTCCTGGCGTGCGCGGTTGTGGTGGCGCAGGATGCGGCGCCTGGTGCGGCGAAGCGTCCTCAGAGAAGAAGGCGCCCCGCAGTGGCGTCGGGCGGACTTCTCGTGAAGGAGGCTGGCGGACCCGTCCTGCAGATCGTGAACGCGCAGTCGCGCGTCGCACAGGATGTCTTTGTGCATACGGCCTTCGACTTCACCACTTCGCTAGTCCTTCCCTGGAAGGCCGTGCAGGTGGCGTCCTCCGCGGACGCGCAGGCGGTGGCGCGCGCTGCGCTGGCTGGCGGTGCGGCCGGAGTTGTTGTTGTGGTGGATTCGCCGAGTCTTCCTGCGATTCTCGTGGCGCCCGAGGAGGGATGGTCCTCGGTGAACGTGGCGAAGCTCGCGGAAGGCGAGCCTGCGGCGCCTGTCTTCGCGGCGCGTCTTCGCAAGGAGCTGTGGCGTGCGGCGGCATGGGCGGTTGGAGGCGGCAACTCGATGAACTTGCCGTGCCTCCTGAGGGGCGTGAGCACGATGAAGGAGCTCGATGCGATTCCGCTCCTGCAGCCCGGACCCGAACCGAACAACAAGATAATCGACGAAGCCCATCGCCGCGGAGTCTCTTCCGTGCGCCTTGCGTCGTACCGCCAGGCCTGCCGCGAAGGCTGGGCGCCAGCCCCCACCAACGACGTCCAGCGCGCAATCTTCGAGCAGGTCAAGGCCGACAAGGAGCGTGGCCCCTCGAACCCCATCACCATCCCTCCGCCCAAGAAGTAGCCATATCTCCAATATCCATTTTCCAATCCCAATCCCCCAATTGCCCATTGGCAACATTGGTATTGGCAACACTTCCACATTGGCAACACTCTTCCCCTGACACAGAGGTCGGCCCCCGGCAATTGCTATTTGTGATTTGTGAACAGTTGCGCCAGTTGCGATTTGTGAACAATCATAATCACGAGTCGCAAAACCCGATGTGGCAAGGGCGCCCTCGCCCTTGCTGCAAGGCCGAGGCGGCCTTGCCACATCAAGGACAAAGGACAAAAGACAGAGGACAAAGGATGTTGGCTGTTGAACGCAAAGCGCCTTCCAGCCCAGTCCTTTGTCTTCTGTCCTCTGTCGTTTGTCCTGCAATGGCGCGTCATTGAGTTGTCAACAGCTAACATCCAATTCCAATGCCACAATGCCATAATGGCTCATTTTCACAATTCCACAATTCCAGAATAACATATCGCGCCGCAATGACGCGCCGTTGCCGAAACGGCAGTAGTGCCGCCGGTAGGGCGCGATCACCGAGCGCGCCGCAATGACGCGCCATTGAGCTTGCCTGTGGTGTAGGAATAGGCCAGTATAGGCCTGGCTAGGCCGGGCTAGGATACAGGCGCGCTGCATTTGCCGAACCACGCGCCACGGACCACGAGCCACGGCGAAGAGGCACTTGCGGCGAAATAACTAATATGCTACAATTGACGCGGTCTTTTCAGGAGAAATCCATGCACATCGTCAATGAAAGAATAGAGATCAATCCGGCGATCTGCCACGGCAAGCCCGTCGTGCGCGGAACGCGCGTCCTCGTTTCGCAGATTCTTGGCGCGCTTTCCGGCGGGGACACGATTGAAGACGTTCTGGCCGACTATCCAAGTATCTCGGCCGATGATTTAAGCGCGGTGTTTGCCTTCGCTGGAACGCTTGCCACGTTCGAGGATCTGCCATATTCCAGTCAGGCGGTTGCGCTATGAAGTTTCTGCTTGATGAAAACTTTCCTGTGACGGCGGCGGCTTTCATAGAATCTTGTGGACATCAAGCAATCCCTTTCCTAAGCGCTTGCAAAAGCGGCGACGACGATGAGACGGTCTTCGCGGCTGCGCAACGGCAGAAGGCTGTTATTCTCACTTCCGATCGAGACTTCTATCATACCATTCCCTTGCTTCATCCGTTGCATTCGGGCATAGTTGTTGTAGCTTTAAGTCAGCCGAATCGTGCGGCGATACAGGCGCGACTTAAATGGTTCATGGACAATATCAAGATTCCGTTGGACAACCGTGTGTTTGTTCTAAGAGATTTCACCTATCGTGTAAAATAGCGCACAAAATTAGAAGCCCAGGTATTGGGCACTAAGCACTAGTGTCATTATGCCTTGAGGTAATTGCAAAACCTCCGAATATATCTCACACCAAGTTCGCCAAGTTTCATTTTTAGAATTACTTTGCGAACTTAGCGGACTTTGCGTGAGGCGAACTGATAGGTTTTCAAAAGACAGAGGACAAAGGATGTTGGCTGTTGAACGCAAAGCATCTTCCAGCCCAGTCCTTTGTCTTCTGTCCTCTGTCGTTTGTCCTGCAATGTCGTGCCATTGAGTTGTCAACAGCTAACATCCAATTCCAATGCCACAATGCCATAATGGCTCATTTTCACAATCTCACAATTCCACAATAACATATCGCGCCGCAATGACGCGCCGTTGCCGAAACGGCAGGAGTACCGCCGGTAGGGCGCGATCACCGAGCGCGCCGCAATGACGCGCCACTAAGCTTGCCTGAGAGGTGTTGGAATAGGCCGGTATAGGCCTGGCTAGGCCGGGCTAGGATACAGGCGCGCTGCATTTGCCGAACCACGCGCCACGGACCACGGACCACGAACCACGAGCCACGTTCATTGCTTTCGCTGCTTGGAGTTTTGGAGTCTTGGAGTTATGCAATCTCCAAACTCCTAAACTCCCACTAGCGAAAGCAATGGAATTCAAGGACAAAAGACAAAAGACAGAGGACAAAGGATGTTGGCTGTTGAACGCAAGGCGCCTTCCAGCCCAGTCCTTTGTCTTCTGTCCTCTGTCGTTTGTCCTGCAATGGCGCGTCATTGAGTTGTCAACAGCTAACATCCAATTCCAATGCCACAATGCCATAATGGCTCATTTTCACAATTCCACAATTCCAGAATAACATATCGCGCCGCAATGACGCGCCGTTGCCGAAACGGCAGGAGTGCCGCCGGTAGGGCGCGATCGCCGAGCGCGCCGCAGTGACGCGCCACTGAGCTTGCCTGTGGTGTAGGAATAGGCCTGGCTAGGCCGGGCTAGGATTCAGGCACCCTGCATTTGCCGAGCCACGAACCACGAACCACGAACCACGGACCACGAAGCAATGCGCGTTCGTCAATGTCAATTATCTCTCTGATCTTTCCGGAAGACTCAGCGTCTCAGCGACTCTGCGTTAAACCCCCAGACGAGGAGTCTAAGAACATTGCCCACTGGCAACATTGGTATTGGCAACACTTCCACAATGGCAACATTCCCGCCCTGTCTCAATACAATTTGCATTTGCTTGACATTTGTCTCACAAAGAATTGACACTTGTTTGATTGCCTTCCGCGTACGCCTTGCGCTATCATCTAGGCATCGGCGCGTAGTGTCGCCGCAGCTAAAAGGAGATGAAGCATATGAAGCGCAGAACCCAGCAGCCAGTTGCCGCCCAAGGCGAGCTTGTGAAGTATGCCCAGCAGGGCATGCCGCAACTCGAAGTGTGGCTTGAAGGCGAGACCATCTGGCTCACTCAGAAGCAGATGGCGGAGCTCTTTGGTGTCAAGGAGCATACGATAACCTATCACATAAAGGGAATCGTAGCCTCAGGAGAGTTGGAAGGAATGGCAACTACTCGAAAAATTCGAGTAGTTCGATTCGAGGGAGATAGGCAGGTCTCTCGGCAGATTGACTATTACAATCTTGAGATGATCATATCCGTAGGGTACCGCGTAAACTCGCGAAGGGGCGTCCTTTTCAGAAGATGGGCGACTGGCGTGCTGAAGGAGTATCTTCTTCGCGGCCTTGTGCGCGATAGGCGGATCGGCAAGCTTGAAAAGCGCATGACTGCTGCCGAGCGTTCAATCGACTCGATCATCTACACCCTGATGCCGCCTTTGACGGCAACCCGCACTCCAATCGGCTTCGGGCAGGATGAAGTGTGAGAATGTTGCCATTATCCAATATCCAATCTCAATATCCAATACCCAATGCCACAATACCCTCAATGCCACAATGCCATAATGGCTCATTTCCATAATTCCACAATTCCAGAATAACATATCGCGCCGCAATGACGCGCCGTTGCCGAAACGGCAGGAGCGCCGCCGGTAGGGCGCGATCGCCGAGCGCGCCGCAATGACGCGCCACTGAGCTTGCCTGAGAGGAGTGGGAATAGGCCGGTATAGGCCAGGCTAGGCCGGGCTAGGATTCAGGCACCCTGCATTTACCGAACCACGAACCACGAGCCACGGACCACGAACCACGGACCACGGACCACGAACCACGGACCACGAACCACGAGCCACGAGAATAACATATCGCGCCAAATTTTCGATGCCCTATTGAATCACGCGGCGCAGTGTGCTATAATATAATCAGTTTTTTAACCAATGCCGTGCTGGAGACAGGCGGCGAGTCCAGTGGCGGCATCGTAAGGTGTCGCCGCTGTTGTTTCTGGAGACTGCGAATGTTGATGTGCTATGTCGACGAATCGGGCGATACTGGCGCGTTGGTTCCAAGCGAGCGGAACACGCAGCCGGTTTTCCTGATTTCAGCAGTGATAATTAGGCAGTCATCCCTAGAGCCGCTGACACGTGCAATCATTGATCTCAAGAAACGTTTCTTTCCCGCCTATGGCAGTGGTTTGACGCATTGGCACGACTGGCTAAAGGTCGAGGTGAAAGGTGCGAATCTGCGGCGTTCATTGCGAGAAGGGACGCATTCTGCCAAACGGCATGTGATTGGTTTCATGGAGCAGTTGTTGCGGCTGATGGAACAGCAGCACGTCCAGATTGTGTCGCGCGTGTACCTTAAGGAGCCAAATGTGCTTTTCAATGGATCGTCTGTATATCCAGCGGCGATTCAGCGCCTCGCAATGGCGTTTGAAGACAAACTTCTGCGCGAGAACGAACAAGGCGTTTTCATTCTCGATAGCCGCAACAAAGTGAAGAACGTCCCAGTCGCACATGGCATCTTCACCATGGAGTTCGGCGCATACGGTATGGGCTATCACCATCTTGCCGAATTGCCGCTTTTTGGCCATAGCGAGAACCACGCCATGCTGCAGCTTGCGGATTGGGTTGGCTCTGCGTTTATGTGTCCGATGGCTGTTCGCGCCTATTATCCCGATTTGGGCGACGTATGCGTACATGCGGATGTGGTTTTTGACCTTGTCCGGAATCGCTTCGGTCAGCGAATCAAGGCGTTGCAGTACCGCTACGAACGAGATGGTCACAAGCTCGGCGGCGTATCCGTTCTTGCCGGTGGCAGTCGAAAAGTCAGTCCCGTGCTGATATTTGGCGAGAAATAACCTCAATTAGGCACCCGCCTGTCGCCTCGCCGGTAGGTACGCGCCATTGATCTTGCCTGTGGGGTGGTAGTGGGATGGGTCTGGCTGGGCCAGGCTGGGCCGGGCTAGGATTCAGGCACCCTGCATTTGCCGAGCCACGAACCACGAGCCACGGACCCCGAACCACGAGCCACGAGCCACGAGCCACGTTCATTGCTTTCGCCAATGGGAGTTTAGGAGTTTAGGAGATTTAGGAAAAATCTTCGAAGCGTCTCACTGACTCCAAGACTCCGAAACTCCCCGCAGCGAAAGCAAGGACAAAGGACAAAAGACAAAGGACAGAGGATGGTGGCTGTTGAACGCAAAGCGCCTTCCAGCCCAGTCCTTTGTCTTCTGTCTTCTGTCGTTTGTCCTGCAATGACGCGCCATTGAGTTGTCACTATCCACTATCCAATTCCAATTCCGCCCCAGCCACTCTGAACTTCAAACTCTGAACTCTGAACCAATCCCACTCCTTAATTGGCCATTGGCAACATTGGCATTGGCAACACTTCCACATTGGCAACACTCCCCCTGACACAGTGGCAGGCCCTCCAACAATTGCTATTTGTGATTTGTGAACAGTTGTGCCAGTTGCGATTTGTGAACAATCATAATAGCAAGTCGCAAAACCCGATGTGGCAAGGGCGCCCTCGCCCTTGCTGCAAGGCCGAGGGCGGCCTTGCCACATCATGCACACTCGGTTTTGCAATTGCTTCATAAGAACCAGTCGCAAAACCTTTCTTGCTTTCGCCATTGGGAGTTTAGGAGATTTAGGAAAAAACCTCGAAGCGTCTCAATGACTCCAAGACTCCGAAACTCCCCGCAGCGAAAGCAAAGGAATTCAAGGACAAAGGACAAAAGACAAAGGACAGAGGATGATGGCTGTTGAACGCAAAGCGCCCTCCAGCCCAGTCCTTTGTCTTCTGTCTTCTGTCGCTTGTCCTGCAATGACGCTTCATTGAGTTGTCACTATCCACTATCCAATTCCAATTCCAATTCTGCCCCAGCCACTCTGAACTCTGAACTCTGAACCAATCCCACTCCCCAATTGCCCACTGGCAACATTGGTATTGGCAACACTTCCACATTGGCAACACTCCCCCTGACACAGAGGCCGCACTCCGGTAACTTTGAACTTCAAACTCCGCTCTTCAACTCGCGCAAAAAAATTCAACTTTTTTCACTTTCCCCCTTGCGCACCCCGCTCTGATTGTGCTACAATACAAGGTGATTCTCTAGGGATAATAGGCTCAATGATTGAAAAACCACCAGACTGCGGCCTCAAAAAGGCGCAGGGATTTGTGGCGCAAGCCACCAATCACGCGGTTCTCCGCGTGATTTCAGCGACTATGCCGTGCACCTGCTGGGCGGCTGACCCCAAGTCCCCAATGTCCCCATGGTCCCCAATGTCCCCGCAGCCGTGCTCCCCAACAGACGTTATTTAAAGAGGAAAACCGGCAATGACAATGAATGCAGTAATCTACAAGGACGAGGCGGGCATCTACTGCGCCGAAGTGCCGGCGCTTCCTGGATGCTGCTCCGACGGCAATACCTTCGAAGAGGCAGTTGCCAACATTCGTGAGGCCGCAGAGGGCTGGCTGATGGCCCAGGACGAGGCCCATACGCCAGATTACGTCGGCGCTGTGAGGGTCGCTTTGTGAAACATGTAACACCGCAAAGGATGGAAACAGTGTTAAACGTTAGAGCATGGCGCCTCGTGCGCATCAATGGAAGCCACCACATCTGGAAGAGCGAAGACGGCTCCTCCACGGTTGTGGTGCCGTTTCATAGAGGCGACCTTGCGCCCGGGACTCAACGTACCATAATGCGTGTTGCAGGTTTGACAGACGAAGACCTCTAAGAGCAATTCAATTTCTAACGAAGAAACAACAAGGTAACAAAGGAACAAACACATGAAACAACTAACCAAAATGATCGGCTCTCTGACGGCGAAGTTCGCCGCCCTGCTGCTCACGTTCGGCCTAGTAGGCAGCGCGTGGGGGGCGAATGAAGCCAAGATTGGCACAACAGAGTATGCCACTCTTGATGACGCCATCTCCGCCGTGGGCGTAGATGGCACGGTGGTATTGCTCGGTGATGTCACGACCTCGAGTGCCATTCAGGCAGACAAGGACTTCACACTCGACCTCAATAACCACAAGCTAACAGGAACCGGTGATGCCGTAATATCGGTCGGGACAGCATCTCTTTCGGTGAAGGATGGCACGATCATTGGTGATGATTACGGTATCGTATCGGGAAGTTCGAGCGCGGTGATTGCTCTTGACAACGTGACGATCACTGCCGCCTCAGCGGCGCTTGACCTCTACGACTACGGCGGCAAGGTTCTAGCGGTTGGTTGCTCTCTTACGGCGACCGATAAGAATGCTGCTGCCATTGACGCTGGTGGTCAGTTTGCGGAAGTGTCAGTTGAAGATTCAACTGTGCGTGTCACGAACACGAGAAAGACTGTGGCAATTGACGCAGGAGACAATTCGACGGTCAGCATAATCAGGTCTAGCGTCCTAGGCGCGAGCAAGGACGACAACGAAGCCGTCAGTGTGGGCACTGGTACGCTTACGATTATGGAGAACTGCCAGGTGTTTGGCCTTTTAGAGGGCGTTGCGGGCCATCTCCTTCTCAAGGGCGGTAAATATACGGACGATCCTGCCAGCTACTGCGCAGACCCCTCATATATAAAGGAGGCCAACACGGACGCCACCACCCTCGCCGCAGGATATGGATACCAGATTGGCGGCCCATATGAGGCGAAGATTGGCACAGATTATTATTCTACTCTCGCTGCCTCCGTCATCGCGGCAGAGGCTTACTCTACACCAGTTGAAATCACGGTGTTGAAGAGCGTCGAGCTTTCCTCGACGATCAATATCACGAAAGGGATGACGATCAATCTTTCTGGCAACGCCATCACGGCGACCGATGCCCGCGCAATCTTTGTGAAGAGCGGCGATGTGACGATCACTGGTGCGGGCACGATTTCCGCCACCAAGAGCGAGAGCGGTACTTTTGACCCCTCCAGTTCCGTCATCCGCGTGGGCGATTCCGCCGCCAACACCGCAAAGGCCAAGCTGACGGTCGGCGAAGATGTTACGGTGGCAAGCGACCACTGCTACGGCATCACCGTCTTCGGCGTGAACGACACGGACAGCAACAAGGCCACGAGCGACATCGAGCTCGTGCTGAACGGCAAGGTGGCGGTGACAGGCACGGCTTCCGCCATCAGCGGCAATGGCACTTCAACGCTCAGCGCCACGACGATCACAATCGGCTCCACCGCAGTGGTGTCCGCCACGCAGGACTATGCGATCTACCACCCCGGCAAGGGCACATTGACCGTAAACGGTTCCGTGACCGGCAAGGGCGGCATCGAGATGAAGGGCGGCAATGTCACTATTAACTCAGGTGCGGTCGTTGCCGCCACCGCGCAGGAACAGAGCCACAGCGCCTACAACAACGGCGCATCCACTTCCGGCTACGCAATCGCCGCCGTGAGCAACACAAGCTACGCGGGCGAGCCGACGGTGACGATCAGCGGCGGCACGATTACCGGTAAGGTGATCATCCTTGCCGACAACGACGCCGAGAACACCGGCGTTATTACCGCTATGGTTGACACGATTACTGCCGACACCGACTTCAAGTGGGTTGCCGACGGTCAGGGCTACAAGCTTGTTGAGAAGGTGTACGTCGCTCAACTTTACACCGGCGAGACCGCCGGTGCCAAGTATGAATCCATTCAGGACGCTATCAACGCTGCTGAAGACGGCCAGACGGTGAAGTTGCTCGTGGATGTCACTACTACTGCGCAGATTGTCGTGGAGGGCAAAGAGCTGACACTCGATTTGGACGGCAGGACTCTCACCGAGGATGTCGATGACGCAATATTTGTCAATCAGGGCGGAAGCTTGACGGTCACTGGGCGCGGAACGGTCGTGGCGGGTGTGGCAACCGCTTTCTTGAACAAGGGCGTTTTGGTCATCCAGAACGGTACAGTCAGAGGCAGTGCCGAAAATGCGATACTCATTTCCAACCAAGGGGGGTCTTTGGACATAAATGGTGGAACTTTCATATTGGATGTTGTCTCCGGCAATGGCGGTATCGTGATTGAAAATGACAGCGGAACGGCTACAATCACCGATGCAATTATTGATTCGCAGGCGGCCAACAAAGCCATAGGTGTTTGGACTTCAGATTCGCCTGCTGTCACAACAATCGAAGCCAATACCACGATAAGTGTTGTGGGCAGCGATTCGGTCGCGGTGTTCACATATACGGGGGCAGATACGCAGATTACCGGTGGTACGATTTCCGCTCAGGGCCACGAGGCGGCGGCTGTGCAAATCATGGGAACTGGTACAACTACGATTACTGGCGGCACTATCGCCGGTACTGGCGATGATTCTACTGCGGCGGTGCTCAACTATGGCAGTGGAACGATAGAACTTTCTGGCGATGCAAACATTTCTGCCCCATCGGGTTCATGGGCCCTCTATTCGGCAAGCACGGGTCAAATTCTTGTCGAAGGCGGCAAAGTGGAAGGGACAATTGAGGAGACAAAGGCCGACACCATCGTCGTTTCAGGGGGACTCTTCAGCGCGGTTGTTCCGCAGGATCTCTGCGCGGATGGTTACTCGTCTTCGGCGACGCAAGATTCGGATGGTTACTATACCGTAGTCCCGCCCGTCGCGCAGATCGGCGACGCTAAGTTCAAGTCTCTGGCCGAGGCCATCGCGGCGGCGAACGACGGCGACACGATCACGCTGCTCTTGAGCACGGAGGAAGCGGTGCGCACCACGATTCCCAAGGGCAAGACGCTTACGCTTAAGGGCGCGACCCCGGAGACCGCCTTCAGGGGGCAGCTGATGGTCACAGGAGTCCTGAACGTTTCGGACATCACCATCCAGACGCCTCGTGCGGCGATCGGATCGCCCTCGCAATTCCAGTACTCCGCCATCGACCTTCAGAACGAGGGCACGGTAAACTGTTCGGGCGTGACCTTCGACATGTCCGCGCCGGGCAACACGAGCGCCACGGCCATAACGGCGTGGTGGTCCAATGGTCAGGGCACGCACATCAATGTGGAGAATTGCGTGTTCAACTGCGCGGGCAACAGGCCGATCCGCTCTGACGCATCCGTGACGCTGGCCAACAGCACGATTAACGACCCCTACCGCTATGTGATTCAGATGACGTCGAAGTCCTCGACGATGGACGCCGATGCGGATGCCGTGGTCGTGTTCACCGGCAACACGATCAAGGCGGGCACGACCTCCGACAAGCCCGTTTACGGTGTGCAGCTTGAGGGCGCGACCTACGGCTGCGGAAACCTGGTCATCAGGGGCAGCGACAACACGGTCGATCTTGGCGAAAGCGGAAGGACGTCGGAGCTGTACTTCGCGGCGAACACCGACAAGGTCAAATTCGCGACCATCGGCTGGGCGACCGAGGCGGTGCCGGTGCTTGAAGGCGGCACGTTCGCGGCGAAGATCGCCAAGGACGGCCAGACGTACTACTTCCCGACGCTCGCAGAGGCGGTCGTGGAGGCGGAGGCGAACGGCACGGTCGAGATGATGCGCGCCAGCGACGAGTCCATCACGGTCGGCAAGGCGCTGACGGTCACGCGCACGGCCGAGAAGTTCACGGCTGCCGCGACGGCGGGCGAGGGCTACTTCCTCAACACGACCGACGAGGCGTACGTGTTCTTCACCGGCGCGGTGGCGAAGATCGGCGACACCTACTACACGACATTCGCGGATGCGATTGCCGCCTATCAAGACGGCGACGAGATCGTTGTGATCGATACAAACGCGCTGCTCGACAATCCTGATTGGAAGATCGTGACCGAGGAGGACGTGCATAAGCTCGTCCGCAAGGTGTACGTCGCTCAGGTCGGCGAGAATAAGTTCGAGACAATCGAAGAAGCTGTCTTGGCGGCGCAGGCCGGCGACACGGTGCAGATCATAAAGGCTGGCGACTACACGCTGCCGAACCTTCCTCAGAACATCACAATCGAAGGCGCGGTCGAAGGCGTGGAGTTTAGCCATACAACTGCCGGAAGCGTCGCATCCATTCCCAATGGTGCCACATTCAAGAACGTCACCTTCAACTTCGGCAACGTCAACTACAATGGCTTCCAGCACGCTGGCCCCATCACCATGGAAGGTTGCACGCTCAACGGTAGGTTGACAAGCTACGGCGATATGACCTTCACCAACAACTGCACGTTCAATCAGTCGAATAGTGACTACCACATGTGGGCTTATGCGGGTAACCTCACGTACACAGGTTGCACGTTCGTCAACGAAAAGACGGGCAAGTTCATTAACGTCTACAATGAGAGTGGCGCGACGCATTACGACGTCGTGGTTGACGACTGCAAGTTTATCAACAACGGCAGTTCCAGCAAGGCCGCGCTGAACGTCAAGGCGACATGCGGTAAGAAGCCGCTGGACTACACCGTGTATGTCTCGAACAGCAATGTAGAGGGTGCTTTCCCGGGTGTCTCCGATGGCACGAGTCTCAAGGTTTACAGCGCGTTGGTTCAGATTGACGGCATCGACTCAGATGTCAATAGCAAGATTACGGTGTCTGAGAGTCCCGATACTGTGGTAATAGAGAACAACCAGTTTAAGGGTGGCACGTTTGACATGGTTTACGCTGGGAGTGTCGCCGAAGGTTATGTAACGGTACCTAACGCCCAGAATAAACAACTCGTCGATGTTGTGCCGATTGCTGATGCCGTTGCCAAGATCGTTCGCGGTGAAGGTAGTGAAGAGAAAGTAGACTACTATGCATCGTTGAAGGACGCCGTTGAGGCGGCGAAAGCTGACGACACGGTGACGTTGCTTGCGAACACCAACGAGCGCGAAATTGGCGTCTCGAAGAAGATCACAATCGACCTCAACGGCAAGACCGTGACGTCCACTGCTACCCTGGGCAAGCAACAGGATGTTCCCACGGTGTTCGAGGTCACTGAAGGCGGCGATCTCACGATAACCGGCAATGGCACCGTTGCTGGACCCGCCAACGGCGAGAAGTGGGACAGCAAAGCGCTTGTCACCGTTGACGCCGGCAACCTCACAATCGAGAACGGCACGTTCACCGCGACAGGCAGTGGTTCCGACGGCATGTACGGCGTGTACATCTCCAACGGAGGCACTGCGACGTTCGGCAAGGAGGGCGTTGAGGGTGGCCCGGCAATTACTTCGCATTTCGCGGCGATAGGCACTAACAACACCACGGCCCCCGCCACCATCACGGTGTACGGCGGCACCTACACGGCGAACGCGGCGCCCACAAGCAATGATTGGTGGAGCTACTTCTGCGCACCGGTCTATGCGGCCTCCAACGGTACCTACGACCTCAAGGCCGGCACGTTCAATGGGTACTATGGCATTTCAAGCCGCTACGCCAACGTCAACCAGCAGATCGTGCTCGGCGGCGTGGAGCTCAACGGGTCCTCCGGCACGCAGGTGTTCGTGGACGAGAAGATCGGCGCCGCGAACGACAGCGTCTCCAGGGCCATCACTTCTACTGTTACGCTCACCATTCCCGAGAGCTATCTTTGGGTTAAGGAGGGCGATGTCTTCAAGATCTACCCGGCTGTAGAAGTGACGTTCAACGCGGATAACGGCACAGAGGCCACCACGGTGAAGATCCAGAAGGGCGCGAAGGCGACGAAGCCCACAGATCCCGTGAAGGAGGCCACTTCGGCCGCAGTGTACACGTTCGAGGGCTGGTTCGCTCCTGGGGCTACGGCGGCGTTTGACTTCAATACGGCCGTGGAGGCCAATCTGACCTTGACGGCTCGGTACACGTCCGTCGCCCCCGTCGCGAAGATCGGCGATGGCGAAGGCGCCCAGTACTTCGCTCCGCTCCAGTCTGCTCTCGACGCCGCGCACGAGATGACGGGCGACGTGACGGTTACGCTGGTCGCCGACATCACCGAGGTGGCGGTGATCCACCAGAAGGCTGGACTTAACCTGACGCTCGATGGCGCAGGAAAGACCATCACCGGCCAGATCTACATCGACGGCGATGGCAGGATCGAGGGCACCGATACCCTGACCATCAAGAATGCCAAGTTCGCATATGATGCTTCGACATACGACGAAGCCTTCATCTACGTTCCGAGCACAAAGACCGCCGGCAAGCCTTATACCACAGGCAAGTACAACTACGCGCACAAGGTTACGGTGAGCAACTGCGAGTTTGCGGGTTCCGGCGAGACTACGGTCGCCTTCCGCGTCGGTTCCGGCGCTGGCGCGAAAGGCGTTGTGCTCAATGGCCTTAAGGCAGAAGGCGGCCACAGCTTCGCCCAGCTCACTGGTGTCACTAATCTGACGATCACAGATTGCACTATCACCGGCACTAAGAACGGAATCAACATCAGTGGCGGAGGAGGAACTGGTACGATTTCCGGCACCAAGCTTACTAATACCATTATAGATGCTTCTACTGGAGAAACGGGGTATACGCTAAGACTGAAAGACGGCAGCAGCATGGCTGTAACGCTCGCCGAGAACACATTCAGCGGTGACGAAGGAATCATCAACACAGCAACAGGCGGCAAGATCACGGTTAATAGCGGCAAGTATGCCGGTCCTCTGCCGACGGATAAAACCAAGTTCATGGTTACGGGCGGTCTGTTCTCGATTGCACCTGCCGTTGATGTTTGCGCCGAGGGGCTTTATCCGGTCAACAATACAGACGAGGCAACCAAGGCCGATTATCCGTACACGGTTGGAAACAATGCAGTCGCGAAGTGGGACGACAAGTACTACACGACCCTCCAGGCAGCTCTCGATGCGGTGAAGGCGGCGAACACTGCCGAGGCTACTACCATCGACCTGCTGGCCGATGCATCGATTGAAATCTCGCAGACCGGCAACGTCTTGGGCGGAGCTGCAGCCACGAAGATCACGATCAACGGCAACAACAAGAAGCTCAACGTCGTCCGGAACGGGACGTGGGCGCAGTTCAACACGGCGAACAACGCGAAGCTCGTCCTGAACGGCGTCAACCTCACGAGCGAGTTCACTGGAACGGCGACCGGGTGGGCGACCGAAATGGGTCAGAACCCCAACCACAACATCGCCTTCAACTGCGATGTCGAGCTCAAGGACGTCAACTCGGTCAACGCGCTGTCCTTCTGGCAGGACGCGTCGCTCGACACTGTCGAGATCAAGGAGACGGTGGACGTCTACTCCATCTGGATCCACACGACTGCCGACAGAGTGTCGATCAAGAACCTGACCGTGGACACCACGGCAGGCCGTGGCATCAAGGTGGACGACTCGTTCGTCGGCGGCTGGGGCGGGACGCCGTCGGATTCGACGACGATCGCTGTGAATGGTGCCACGTTCAAGACGAATAACAAGAAGTCTGCGATACTCGTCCGTTCTGTCAAGCCCGTCGATATTACGACCGCGCCCGAGGGTACGATCGACATCTCGGGCGTGGCCGCGGACACTACGCACCTCGTGTGGGTTGACGAGGACGCCTCGACGAAGTTCGGCCTGGTGAAGCTGAACAACGAGCAGACCGACCTCGTCCCTGAGCGCAGCGTCGCCGACTACGCGGCTTCGCTCTCCGCGAACGGCACGTGGATCGACGGCTACTACAAGACTTTTGTGGCGGCGGTAGCAGCAAGGAGCTCCTACAATGACATAATTACGTTGCTTGCGGACGTTCCCGATGCCTACACGCTGGCGGCAGATGAGACGTTGAAGGTCGCCAAGAACGGCAAGACGATCATGGTCAACTCTCCTGCGGAAGGCCTGTTCGTTGTTGAAAGTACGGCAGACGGTGTCACCACCTACTCGCTCGACGGCGCTGCCGCCAAGATTGGCGAGATGTTCTACCATACGCTTAGCGACGCCCTCGCTGCGGCGAATACGGCGGGAACTGCTACCACGATCAAGATTATCAAGAACATTGAAGAGGTCATGACGGTTGTCGACGTCACGCCGCACGTGACATTCACTGCGGACGAGGCGTTCACTGTGAAGGTTCGCGAACCTGCTGAAGTGTTGAACGGAGTCGCTCGTAGGCGCTTCTACTTCCGCGGTGGTGCTACATTCGAGCAGAATGTTGCGTGGAATGCAGGCGATCGTTATGACAACGGCTCTTTCGAGACGCGTGGCTTTGTGACCGAGTTCAATGGTGACACCACGATAAACAGCGATACGCGTTTCCGCATGTTCCGTATTGTCGGCAACGGCGTGAAGGCAACTGTGAGCACGACCGGTCGCCTCATCTGCGATTCCGAGGTCCTGATCTGCGTCTATGACGGCGCCACGCTGGAAGTCAACGGCACCGGCTCCACAATGGAGAACGAGCAGATACACGGTACCATCAAGATTGACAATGACAGCGCCGAGGCAAGAACCAACACAGTCATTCTGAATGATACCTATGCACGCCTCAGCCAGCTTACCGTCAAGGCAAAGGACGGAACCGACAACAAGGTTGAGGATACGCTAGTCTTCACTGCGACAAATTCGCGCATTGTGGAGGTCCAGAGCGGAGTCAATTTTGGCGACAGCGCCAGTACTGTTTTGACGCTCACGAATTCCACGTTCACCCAGACAAGCGGTAAGGGCTTTGCCCTCGCCGCTGGACAGACGCTGAATCTCAAGGCGTCCACTCTGAGCACGACCGGCACCTGGACCAATAACGGCAAGGTCGTTGTTGATATGGATGGCGTGACGGACGACAAGCTCCCGCTCACGGTGGTGACTGCTACAGGCGCAGTTCCTGTTCCCGGAAACTTCGAGTTCGAGAGCGGCAGCTATGCGGCAGTTGTGAACAACACGGCCAAGACCATCGACATCATCAAGGTCAATGCTAATGCTGGCTTCAGCACGACGCAGGAAGTTCTCCAGGGAATTTACGAGGCGAGCAACTATACTGCCACGCAGGTCGATATCGGGCTTGACTACAATCCCACGGCTGCCCAGGATCCCGCCAACACCTACACGGTTAAGCCGCAGGCTGTTTCCAACGGCACGCCCGCGAAGACGGTCGATCTGGCGAATGAACAGCTTGTGATTCCGGAGGGCGGCAAGATCGCCGTCACGCTCCGCGTGCCCGCTGCCACCGCCTCCAACGGCGATGTTGTAAAGGTCACGCATAAGTCTGCTGACACATCCATCGCAGACGAGTACTTCTATCCTACCGTCGCCGCGCAGAAGGTGACCGTTGAGGTGACGCACTTCAGTACCTTCACGATCGAAGCTGCCGTCGCCAAGGTTGTCCGCGGAGAGAGCACAACGTACTACGCGACGCTCCAGGACGCTGTATACGCGGCGCAGGCTGGTGACACTGTGACGCTGCTCAAGAACATTGACCTGCCCGCGCAGGTGGTCGTTGGCGAGGGCAAGAATGTCACGATTGACCTTGCCGGCAATACAATCTTCAACACCGCGGACATCTGGAGCGACAGCGGCTGGTCTCTCATCAGCGTCCAGGGCGGCACGCTCACGCTGAAGGACAGCTCCACCGATGGCACCGGCAAGCTCGACGCGAAGGCGGATGACTGCTACGCGCTTGACGTGCGCGACGGCGGCAAGCTGACCGTTGAGTCCGGCACGTACGTCGGCAACATCACCGCCGTCTACGTCCACGATGGCGAGGTCGCGATTACTGGCGGCAAGTTCGACATCAAGCAGCTTGCGGACAATGCCGACGACAAGTACCGCTTCCTCGTAAACTGCCTTGACGCTAACTACAAGAATGGGACCTCCAAAGTTACGATCACCGGCGGCACGTTCCACAACTTCGACCCTGCCGACAACCAGGCTGAGGGCGTCGAGACGCGCTTCACGCCGAACGGATACGTTGGCGGAACTGCTGATGACGAAGGCTTCATCCCTGTGATCGAGGGCTACATCGTTCAGTTCTTCGAGGAGGACGGCACTACCCGCCTCGCGAAGTATGAGATCGCAAAGGACGGTCCTGTTGCGTTCTCTGGCACGGTGCCCGACAAGCCTACAACTGCGGCGAACACGTACACGTTTGCCGGCTGGACAGTTGTCGGCGGTGACGAGGCAATTCTTACAACGCTTCCTGTCGCGACTGCCGACGTCTCCTACAAGGCAACATACACGGCCACCGATAATGTCGCGAGAATCGGCGAAGGCGATAACGCCCAGTACTTCACCACGCTCCAGGGCGCGGTTGACGCGGCGACAGCTGGTGACACGGTGACGTTGCTGAAGGATGTTACACTTGCTTCTCGTGTTGATGTGAACAAGAATCTGACGATCGACCTCGGTGGGAATACGATCAAGCCGCAGACGACTGCCGCCAACGGCAGTGCGTTCAACATCACTGCTGGAACGGTGACGATCAAGAACGGCACGCTCGACGGCACGGCAGTTGTTGAGAGCGCTGATGGCGATGTGACGATCGGCGACGGCATCTGCCTCGTGACGGTCCGCAGCGGCGCGACGCTGAACATTCCGGCCGACACTGAGACCGAGACGACCACGATGGTCGTCAACAGCAAGAACGGCTGCTGCGTGTATCCGTTCGCGGGCGGCACGGTGAACATCGCTGGCGGCACGTTCGAGAACAAGACGACCGAGGCCTACCAGTACAAGGAAGGCTTCAAGGGCCTCACGGTCAACCAGGCCAATGCCCAGTCGCAGCTCGTCAACATCACGGGCGGCACGTTCAAGGGCAACGACCCGCAGCTCGGCGACGACTCGAACGGCGCACGCTTCGTGGCCGAGGGCTACGTTGCGATGCCCGCCGAGGGCACTACGGCCACCCAGCCCGGCACCTACACGGTCGTCAAGGGCGGCGTTGTGACCTTTGACGCCGATGGTGGTGCGCCTGTTCCTGCTGAGCAGCGTGTTGCCGCGACCGACACGGCGGTCGTGCCGAGCTCTGTCCCGACCAAGCCCCAGTTCGTGTTCGCGGACTGGACGCTCAATGGTACGGTGTACAAGTTCACTGATAAGGTGACAACCGACATCACCCTCACCGCCACCTGGCTGCGCGATCTCTCTCAGGCCAAGATCACTAAGATCGATGGCAAGAACGTCCCGGATGAAGGAACAATCTCGTTTGAGTACGACGGCGAAGTCCATGGCACCGAGCTTACGATCATCTGGAGCGACGGTACATCCGATGGCAGCGTGACGGTCAACGAAGCCGACTATGACATCACCTATATGCAGGATGTCGCGACGCAGACGCCTGAGGGCAAGGAGAATGTGTATGTGGGCACTGTCACTGTCACGGCTAAGGCCAAGACCAACAGCACCACATACACCGGAGCAACCTCTGCCACCTTTGAGATCACACAGAGGCCGATTTCGGTCAAGATCCCGACGATCACTGAGGTGTACAACGGCACAACGCAGAAGTTCTCCACGAACCCGACTGAGGAGGACGTCAGCGGTGTCGATATCGAAACGGCCAATAAGACATCGTTTGCTGAAGGTGATGAGGAGCTGTTCACCAAAGTTTACAGCTTCACGGTAGAGGGCAAGGACGTTTCCGGCTCGCCTTATTCGGCCGTGTCCGGATTCAACGTCGGCGGCGAGAACTTCATGGAAGACCTCGCGCTCTTCAACCGCAACTACAGCTGGGACGGCAAGATCACCACCGGCGGCCTCGTCATCGAGCCTCGCGAAGTTGAGCTTGCCTGGGGTGAAAAGACCACCTGGGAGTTTGACGGAGCCGAGCACCTTCCCGAGCTCACTTTGGCCGCCGCCGCCGCTGACAGCGACATCGGCGTGATCTCCGGCGACGAGGTCACGGCTGTGTGGGGCGACAAGCAGACTAACGTCGGCGATTACACCGCCACGGTCACGGCTCTCTCCGGTGCCGCCGCCGGCAACTACAAGCTGCCCGCTGAAGTCACCAAGGCGTTCTCCATCACGCCGAAGGCCGTGACGGTGACGGCTGATGCCAAGACCAAGGTCTACGGCGCTGCCGATCCTAAGCTTACTGCCACGGTGAAGGGCCTTGTGGGCAGCGACACTGTCGCCTACACCCTTGGCCGCGCAGAGGGCGAGAATGTGGGGCCCTACACGATCACGCCTGTGGGCGCGGCCGAGCAGGGCAACTACAGTGTCGCCTATGAAACCGGCACGTTCACCATCACCGGCAAGCCTGTGACCATCACCGCCGCGGGCAATGAGAAGACCTACGACGGCCAGCCTCTCACGGAAGGCGGCTTCACCGCCACGGCTCTTGAGAGCGGCGATACGCACACGTTCACGGTTGTGATGTCCGCTGACAGCACGATCACGGACGTCGGCACGAAGGACAACGTGATTGCAACCGTTGACGGCACGGCGGTCTCCGCCGACGCTCCCACGGCGGTAGGCAACTACATCGTGACCATCGCCAAGGGCGAGCTCAAAGTCAACCCCGCCAAGCTCACCATTGAGTGGACGAACACTGAGCTCACGTACAATGGCAACGAGCAGGCGCCCACGGCCACGGTGAAGGACCTCGTCGAAGGCCAGACGCTCATCGCCACCGTGTCCGGCGGCCAGAAGAACGTCGGCGACAGCTACGAGGCAACGGCCACGCTGCCCGACGGCACGAAGAACTACACGCTCGACGCTGCAACGGCGAAGGCCACGTTTGCGATCAAGCCTCTCGCAGCCGTGCTTGCGTGGGATAACACTTCGTTCACCTACGACGGCGAGACGCACTGCCCTGCCGCCTCGGTGGAAAACAAGATTGGCAGCGACGAAGTGACCGTAACGGTCGAAGGCGCAACGGCCGCCGCCGGTACGCATACCGCAACCGCCACGGCTCTGAGCAACAATAACTATACGCTCTCCGATGGCACGACGTGCGAGTTCACCATCGGCCAGCTCGCGATGGATCTCGCGCTGACCATGGACGATTGGACTGTCGGCAACACGGCGAGCGAGCCTAATCTCACTGGCGTGCAGGAAAAAGCTGCAGTCACCTACGAGTACTTCAAGGGCGAGACCTCGCTCGGGTCGACAAGGCCCGATACGGCCGGCGAGTACAGCGTGACCGCCACCGTCACCGACACCGCCAACTACAAGGGTGGCACGGTCAGCGACACGTTCAAGGTGAGCGCGGCCATCGCCTCGATCACGAAGGGCGAGCCTGCGGCCATCACGTACTATGCTTCCATTGCAGAGGCCGTCGCAGCCGCCGCTGATGGCGACACGGTCAAGGTGGAGGACAACGTGACGCTCGATGCGCGCGTGGACGTTGACAAGTCCGTCACCATCGACCTGAACGGCAAGACCGTCGCCCGCACGGGAACGGGCGGCAACGGCAGCGCGTTCGACGTGAAGAGCGGCAGCGTGACGATCAAGAACGGCACGATCGACTGCACGCAGGACGACGCGGCAATCGTCGCGGACGGCGTCTATGCCATCACCGCGCGTAGCGGCGCCAACGTCACGCTCGACGGCCTCACCGTCACGGTGAATAGCCAGGCCGGTGCCTGCGTCTATCCTTTCGACGGAGCCAAGATGACGATCCTGAGCGGCACGTACTCCAACAACACCACCGAGCCCTACCAGTACCACGACGGCTGGACAGGCATGGCGGTGAACCAGGCGAACGTCGCCACGCAGCTCATCGAGATCAAGGGCGGTACCTTCTCCAAGGTCAACCCCGCTCTCGGCGACGACAGCGCCGCCGAAGGCACGATGACCTTCGTCGCTGACGGCTACATCTCCGTCGAGGAAGGCGGCGCGTTCGCGGTGTACGAGGCCGTCACCGCCACGTTCAAGAACGGCGACGAGACGCTTGAGACCGTGAAGATCAAGAAGGGTACGACACCTGCCTACAGCGGCGAGACGCCCACAAAGGAGGCGACGGCGCAGTACACCTACACGTTCAGCGGATGGGATCCCGCGCTTGCAGACATCAATGCAGATGCCACCTACACGGCGCAGTTCGACGAGACGGTGAACAAGTACACGGTCAAGTTCGTCAACGAGGACGGCGCAGTGCTGCAGTCCGCCGAGGTCGAGTACGGCACGGTGCCTGCCTACACGGGCGCGACGCCCGAGAAGGCAGCCACGGCCGAGTACACCTACACGTTCAAGGCTTGGGACGTCGAGCCTGTAGCCGTGACCGGCGAGGCCACCTACACGGCCACGTACACCGAGACCAAGAACAAGTACCTGGTGACGTTCAAGAACGACGACGGCTCCACGATCACCTCCGCCGAGGTCGAGTACGGCGCCACGCCTGAGGCGCCTGCAGCGACGAAGGGCGCGACGGCGCAGTACACCTACACGTTCAAGGCGTGGGAGCCTGCGGTCGCTGCCGTGACCGGCGAGGCCACCTACACGGCCACGTACGACGCGACGGTGAACAAGTACACGATCACGTTCGTAGATGAGAACGGCACGACCGTGCTGAAGACGGACGAAGTCGAGTACGGCACGATGCCGACGGCGCCTGCCGATCCCACCAAGGAAACCGATTCGGCCAATACCTACACGTTCGCCGGATGGACGCCTGCGGTTGCTGAAGTGACCGGCGCGGCCACATACAAGGCCACGTACACGTCCGAAGGCAATGTCGCCTCCGTCACGATCGGCGACGAGACGAGCTACTACACCTCGTTCGCCGCCGCCCTTGAGGCCGCGCAGGCGGCTGAAGGCGCCACGATCGCGCTGCTGGACAACGTGACGCTTGACGCGATGTTCGACGTCACCAAGTCGATGACGATCGACCTGAACGGCAAGACGCTCGCCAGGAACGACGGCAACTCGGTCGTCCAGGTGGCGAACGGCGCCACGCTCACGATCGACGGCACCGTCAAGGGCAGCGCGGTTGCGGGCCGCATCAACGTGGGCACGGCCAACAACAACAACGGCAACGTGGTGCTGAACGGCGGCGCCTACACCTGCGCCGAGGGCAACACCGTGCTGCACGTGAACGGCACCTGCACGGATTCCGACGTCACGATCAAGAACGCGACGATCGTCTCGCCCGACGACAACGGCATCCAGCTCAACGGCGCCGGCACCCACACCATCAAGAACAGCACCATCAAGGGCAAGACAGCGGTGTATGTGAAGGCGGGCGAGGTGACGATCACCGGCAGCGCGCTCGAGAGCACGGCGACCGCGCACAGCGACTACAACTACAACGGCAACGGCTCGAACCCGACCGGCGACGCCATCGTGGTTGACAGCTGCGCGTATCCGGGCGGCAATCCGTCCGTCGCGCTCGGCGAGGGCACCACGCTCAAGGTGGTCGAGGGCAGCGGCAACGCCCAGGTCGGCTACTACGAGGCCAACACGGAGAAGGAGGGCTACGAGAGCGGCGTCGTGGAGGCGCTCAGCAGCGAACTCACCGTGCCGGAAGGCTACGGCTGGCAGGAGACTAACACCGAGGGCGTCTATGCGCTCGCCAAGGTGTTCACCGTCACCTTCAATCCCGACAACGGCGCGGAAGCGACGGAAGTCGAGGTGTTCGACGGCGAGAAGGTGTCCGCGCCCGAGACCGCGCCCGTGAAGGAAGGCTACACGTTCAGCGCGTGGCTCGACGAGGACGGCAATGCGTTCGACTTCGCGAACACGGCGATCACGGCTGACGTCACGCTCAAGGCCCAGTGGCTGCACAACATCGTCGCGTCGATGATCACGACGCCCGAGGCCGCGATCTACAGCGGCGAGGCCTGGACTGTCACGGTGAAGGACGGCGAGACGGTGCTCGTTGAAGGCACGCACTACACCGTCAAATACGACGACGACGACAACGTCAACGCCGGCACAGTCACGGCGACGGTTACGGGCATTGCGGCCGGCGGATATGCGGGCGAGGCGACGGTCGAGTTCGAGATCGAGGCGCGTCCGCTCGTGCTCCGCGGCGGCAGCGATACCGTCACCTACGACGGCGAGACGCATGATGTCAATGCCTACGAAATCGACACAGAGGCCGGCATGGCGCTCGTCGAGGCCGACACGGATCTCCTTGCGTCGGTCGTCACGGGATACCTTGCGTCTGGCAAGGACGTCGGCTCCTATCCCGGCGACTTCGCGTTCAACTACAACGCGGCGGGCTTCCAGACGCTCGTCTCCAACTACGACCTCAGCACCGTCAGCGGCATGCTCACGATCAACCGTGCGGAAGTGAACGTGGCCGTGGGCAACGCCGGGAAGAACTACGGCGAGGCCGATCCGGCGAACTGGGACGGCGTGGCCGTCACAGTCACTGGCCTTGTCGGCAGCGACACGGTGGAGTACACGGTGAGCCGCCAGCAGGGCGAGAACGTGGGCACGTACGAGCTGCGCGCCACGGGCGCCCGCGAGCAGGGCAACTACGTCGTCACCTTCGAACCGCCGGGCGTGTTCACGATCAAGGCGAAGACGGTGACCGTGACTGCGGCTGCGGCGTCCAAGACGTACGGCGACGCCGATCCGGCGCTCACCGCCACGGTCGAGGGCCTCAAGGAAGGCGACGCGCTGGCCTACACGGTGACGCGCGCCGAGGGCGAGAACGTGACGGCCGACGGCTACGCCATCACCGTGACCGGCGCCGAGACGCAGGGCAACTACACGGTCGAGTATAAGGGCGCCAAGTTTACGATCAATCCCGCTGCCGTCACCGTGAAGGCCGACGACAAGACGAAGGAGTACGGCGACGCCGATCCCGAGTTCACCGCAACGGTGAGCGGCCTCAAGAACGGCGACGAGCCGGGCGTGATCGCCTACAACGCGCCCACATGCGAGAGCGGCACCGCCCTCGGCACCTACCCGATCGCCGTGACTGGCGATGCGGCGCAGGGCAACTACACGGTGAGCTACGAGAACGGCACGCTCACGGTCGTCAAGGCGGTCCTCAGCGTGACTGCGGACGACATCGAGTGGATCGTCGGCAACAAGAGGCCCGAGCTCACGGCCACGGCCACCCGCAGCAACGGAGACGTCGTGACGGGCAAGGTGATGTACAGTCTGCTCAGCCAGGGCGCGTACGTGACGGAGGCGGGCGAATATCCGATCGTGTTCCTGAGCGCCACGGCGACCGACAGCAACTACGAGGTCGTCACGCAGGGCGGCACCTACACGGTGATTCCGTCAGTCGCGAAGATCGGCGACGCCGCCTACTACGCCACGCTTGAGGACGCCTTCAAGGCGGCTGCGGCGAGCGGCGACACGATCGAGCTGCTGACGGACGTCGAGGTGGCCGAGACGATCAAGGTCGAAAAGGACGTCGGCCTCAACCTCGGCGGCTTCGAGATAGCTGCCGACGGCATCGCCACGGTGTTCGAGGTCGGCAAGACCGGCGCTCTCGCGATCGGCGGCAACGGCAAGGTGACGGGCGTCGCGAACGGCCAGGCCTTCGACGGCAATGCGCTGATCATGGTTGACGGCGGTAAGCTCACGGTCGAGAACGGCACGTTCACCGCGACGGGCAGCGGATCCGATGGCATGTACGGCGTGTACGTGCTCAACGGCGGCACGGCGGTGTTCGGCACGGCCGAGGGCGGCCCGGCGATCACCTCGCACTTCGCGGCGATCGGCACGAACAACACGACCGCGCCTGCGCACATCACGGTGAACGGCGGCACTTTCACGGCCAACGCCGCGCCGACGAACAACGAGTGGTGGAGCTACTTCTGCGCGCCGGTGTATGCGGCGGCGGCGGGCGACTTCACGCTCAACGGCGGCACGTTCAACGGGTACTACGGCATCTCCAGCCGCTACGCGAACGTCGTCCAGACGGTGACGCTCGGGAATGTGGCGATCAACGCGACGAGCGACACGCAGGTGTTCGTGGACGAGAAGACCGGCTCGGCCGGCGAGTCCGCCCGCGCGGTGAAGTCCGTCAGCGACGAGCTCACCGTGCCCGAGGACTTCACCTGGGTGGAGACCGAGGAAGAGGGCGTGTATCTGCTCACGAGGCAGTACACCGTCACCTTCGTGGACGAGGACGGCGAGACGGTGCTGCAGTCCGGCAAGGTCGCCGAGGGCAAGACGCCCGAGTACACGGGCGAGACGCCCGCGAAGGAAGCGAACGCGCAGTACACCTACGAGTTCGCTGGCTGGACGCCCGAGATTGCTGCGGTGACTGGCGAGGCCACCTACAAGGCCACGTACTCCGAGACGGTGAACGAGTACACGATCACCTTCGTGAACGAGGGCGGCGCGGAGCTCCAGAGCGGCAAGGTCAAGTACGGCGAGACGCCCGCCTACACGGGCGAGACGCCCACGAAGGCCGCCACGGACGAGTTCACATACACGTTCGCGGGCTGGGACAAGGAGATCGTCGCGGTGACGGGCGAGGCCACCTACACGGCCACGTTTGACGCCACCAAGAACGAGTACACCATCAAGTTCGTGAACGATGACGGCACCGAGCTCCAGAGCGGCAAGGTCAAGTACGGCGAGACGCCCGCCTACACGGGCGAGACGCCCAAGAAGGCCGCGACCGCGCAGTACACATACACATTCGACAAGTGGGACGGCGAGATCGTCGCGGTGACGGGAGACGCCACCTACACGGCCACGTACACCTCCACGGTGAACGAGTACGTCGTCAAGTTCGTGAACGAGGACGGCACCGTGCTCCAGAGCGAGACGCTTGCGTACGGCGTGACGCCCGAGTACAAGGGCGATACGCCGGCGAAGGAGGCCGACGAGGAGAAGACCTACACGTTCGCGGGCTGGAACAATGAGATTGCGTCCGTAACGGGCGAGACCACCTACACGGCCACCTACACCGACGCGGCGAACGTCGCGGCAGTGACCGCCGGCAGCGAGACGAAGTATTACACCACGCTCGCTGCGGCGATGGCCGACGCGAAGGCGGCAGGCACAGCGACGGTGAAGATGCTCGCCGACGCCGAGATTGCGGAAGGCTTCGTGGTTGACACGGCGATCACGCTCGACATGAACGGCAAGACGCTGACCGGCAGATGCATCGAGCTCTTCTCCGTCACCTCCACCGGCGACCTCACGATCACCGGCAACGGCACGGTTAACGGTCCGGCCAACGGCGCCGACTTCGACGGCAAGTCTCTCATCACGGTTGACGGCGGCAAGCTCACGGTCGAGAACGGCACGTTCACCGCGACGGGCTTCGGCTCGGACGGCATGTACGGCGTGTACGTGATGAACGGCGGCACGGCGACGTTCGGCAAGGAGGACGGCACCGGCCCTGCGATCACCTCGCACTTCGCGGCGATCGGCACGAACAACACCACAGCGCCTGCGCACATCACGGTGAACGGCGGCACCTACACGGCCTACGCCGCGCCGACGAACAACGAGTGGTGGAGCTACTTCTGCGCGCCGGTCTATGCGGCGGCGGCTGGCGACTTCACTCTCAACGGCGGCACGTTCAACGGGTACTACGGCATCTCCAGCCGCTATGTGAACGTTGACCAGGACGTGAAGCTCGGCAACGTCACGATCATGGCGACGAGCGGCACGCAGGTGTTCGTGGACGAGAAGACCGGCTCCGCAGGCCTCTCCGACCGCGTGGTGCTCTCCAGCTCGAACGAGCGCACCATCCCCGAGGGCTACACCTGGGTGCTGACCGAAAACGAGGGCGAATGGGAGCTCAAGAAGCTCTACACCATCACGTTCGTCGATGAGAAGGGCGAAACGATCAAGACCGCCGACTTTGCCAAGGACACAACGGCCGAAAAGGTCGCCGAGACGGTCACGAAGGAGGACGTCACCCTGCCTGCCGGCGCAACGGGCTACACCTGGACGCCTGCGATCGAGGCGGTCTCGAGCAACGCCACCTACACCGTCAGCTATGTCTTCGGCAACGGATTCGTGTACCCGGTGGGCAACGGCGGCGTGCTGATCAAGACGGACTGGATCCAGAGCAACGTCCACCTCGACGTCTCCGCCGCCCAGCCCGGCAGCGACGAGTACACCGCCGCAGTGACCGCCCTCTCGGCGAAGGCCCCGAACGGCATCCCGTACTGGCAGAACTACGTGCTCGGCCTCGATCCAGCCAAGGCCCAGAAGCTCGTGATCGACTACGCGGCCGTCGAGAATGTCGAGGAAGTGGTGGAAGGCGAGAAAGTTGTCACGTACTTCTACCAGATACTCGGCGTGTTCTCGCCCGTCGCTGCCGACCCGCAGTGGACGCTCAAGACTGGCAGTACTCTAAGCGACGGAACGCGTCTGGCCACGGAGGGCTACTCGGTGAACGCCAACTACCGCCTCGTCTATCGCGACGAGAATGGCAAGTGGCAGTACGCGAGCGACTCAAAGGTGCCCGTGACCAACGGCAAGAACGGCACCACTCCGATCCTGACGGCCGAGATGGAAAGCGTCGCGTTCAAGACGCTCGCTATAGTGATTGACGTCACGGTCGATCCGGAGTAAGGAGCGGCGGGGAGGGCCGCGCGCCGTCGCGGCCTTCCCTGCGAACCCCTTAACGATTTAGAAACGAAAGATGAAGGAGAAACGTAAAATGAAAAAGCTCATGATGGGAATGATGGTCACCGCGTTCGCGTCTGTCGCGTTCGGCGATGTTACGCCCGCGATCGTGTCCGAGAATTTCTTTGGATCGATCGAGGTCAAGTCCAAGAGCGAATTCACGCTGGTGGCAACGCCGTTTGAGGGTTTCGCCAGCCAGTTTAAGGATTCGGAGTATGGTACGCCTACTTCGAACAACATCCTCGTGCGTGATGTTGTGGCTGTGGAGAAGTTCTATCCAAACGATACATTGAGCATTCATAATCCGCAGGCCACAGACGAGAAGGAGGAGTTCCACAACTACATCGCACGTAAGGCGAAGGTGAAGGTTCCCGGGGTTGGCACCGTCGAATACATGGAATGGCTCGCATCCATGTGGTTCGAAGAAGATTCCATGACCTCGCACAAGTTCCCGGATCCGGAACTCCGCCTTGTGCCAGTTGGTTCCGGTATGTTCGTCGGCAAAGACCCGTCAAATATGACCGCAGACAAGCTGAATGAAGATGGCACTTTCTCCATCTATGCCTATGGCCAGATTCCGCAGTCCTATGACTATGAGCAGACGATCTCGCTCGGCGTCGGGAAGCACGTTCTATCCGCTCCTGGCGAGATGGCCTACAATAAAATCAAGCTCAATGATCTTAATTGGGATGGGGACATCGTTGGACTCAAAAACGTGACCATCATTGAGAATCCGGCGCTCGAGCAGGCATTTGGTACAAGCAAGATCATCAACCTGGCTGGAATCTCCAACGACGCCGACATGATTGTCACCTATGATCCGTACGGCGTTGCCAACTCGATAAAGTCGCGCATTGAATTCGTCAACTGCGACGGCAAGTGGTACAGAAAGCATCCGGAGTACAGCAATATCGCCTATGGCGACGAGGCCGAGGCAGAGATCCCTGCGGGGCAGGCGTTTTGGTTCGTCAAGCAGAAGAGCGGCACGGTCACCTTTAGTTGGACCCCAGCCGCCCCCGCGCCTGTAACCGATGGAGCCTCGGCTGGTGACGTTGGAAGCGGTAGCTGATTTGCCTAAGACGCTACATCTCATGGTGAATGAATTTCCCCATTGCGCAAGTGATCAGAATGTGCTATACTGGTGTCGTCTGCCCGTGGGATGGCAGTGTTTGGAGTTCGTTTTCAAGTCTTATCCTTAAGCATGTAAAGGAGTAGTCATGAAAAAAATTATTGCGTTGTTTGCATTGGCGGTAGTTGGTGCTAGCGCCCTGGGTGCTAATACTACTGATTTGTTGATTTGGAACATTGATCTCACATCAAATCAAGATGTGGAAAACAAGTTGTACAACCAGATTAGTCAGTTCTATCTCAAGTCGACAGAGGACGGTACAATGTTTAATCTTGCAAACTATACCTACACGGACCCGTCTCTCGCAGCGAATACCAAAGTGAAGTCGAATTTTGAGGGCGATCTTGGCCCAACCGATTTTGATTACGCCGAAGTTGGTTTGCCGGGTTTTTATCAACCGTCGAAAAATATGTATACCGATTGGAGTTCTCTCAAGTCCGCCATTTATGCTCACACGGGTGAAACTGATGAGGATGCTGATTTCGGCGCTTGGGAATTCTTTATGCAGTTGGACAATAATGGTAATATGATTGCTTGGTCAGAGCACCTGTACGATCCCTCAAATAAGAATGCGACTGCTCTCTACCTCGATGCCGTAGTTCCCGGTTCCGTCTACAACTCAAACATGCTGAATCCTGGCACAACAATCATCCCCTTCAACTTCGGCTCGCATCTTGTTCCTGAGCCGACGAGCGGGTTGCTGATGATGTTGGGCGCGGGGCTTCTGGCGCTTCGCCGCCGCCGCCGCGCGTGAGCGGGCGCGTGCGGGCGAGTGGCCCGCTAGTGAAGGCAAAGGATTGTGGCTTCAGCGCGCAACGCGCTCTCAGGTCCAGTCCTTTGTCTTTTGTCTTCTGTCGTTTGTCCTGCGTTGAGAACGCCGCCTTCCTAAGTTTCTAACAGATCCCAAGTCCCGCCGGCGACAGTCGTCATTGTTCACAAATCTCAATTGTTCACAATTGCCACCAATAAAAATTTTTGCCATTTGTGATTTGTGAACATTTGTGTCAATTGTCATTTGTGAACAATAGTCCACCGGGGACAGTCCCCTCACTATCAAGCGATGTAATTGACTATGTTCGCTGGGCCAATGCGTCTAACATGCTGAATCCGCTTACAGGCACCGTGTTCAACTTCGGCACGCACCTTGTCCCCGAGCCTACGAGCGGGCTGCTGATGATGCTGGGCGCGGGGCTTCTGGCTCTCCGCCGCCGTCGCCGCGCGTGAGCGCGCGAGTGCGGGCGAATGGTTCGCTATAGAAGGCAAAGGATTGTGGCTTCAGCGCGCAAAGCGCTCTCAAGCCCAGTCCTTTGTCTTTTGTCTTCTGTCGTTTGTCCTGTAATGGCGCGCCGTTGAGAACGCCGCCACCCTAAGTTTCTAACAGATCCCAAGTCCCACTGGTGACAGTCGTCATTGTTCACAAATCTCAATTGTTCACAATTGCCACCAATAAAAATTTTTGCCATTTGTGATTTGTGAACATTTGTGTCAATTGTCATTTGTGAACAATAGACCCTTCCCCCTGCGCATGGCGCACCACACTTGGAGGACGCTAATATTGTACCATATTTCAGCTCGGGTGTGCGGAAGCCACACCCTAATCGCTGATCAAGAATGCCGGATTATTGCTCTTGACTTCCATTAACCTATGAGTTAAACTATATGATGTTTGCTTGGTGCACTATGCACTGTGGAGACACAAAAATAACTGCTGCGCAACTGGTGAGGTATTCGACTGCATACCCCACGGGCGCGGAGCGTATCGAAAAACGGCGTGAGGGACGAGCTAGATGCAATCTGTAGATAGAATCGGATCGGCGTTTCTGAGGAGCATTCTGCGCCGAATGAAGGAGCTGGGGGTTTCGCAGTCCGAGCTGGCGGAGCGGATGAAGGTGTCGCGTCCGTACATCACGAAGGTGCTGCATCAGGACGTGAACTTCTCTTTCAGAACGGCGGCGAAGCTGGCGAATGCGTTGAAGATGGACTTCTTTCCCGAGGTGCGTCCGAGGGAGAACGCAGAGGTTGTGCCGTCTCTCGCCGGCGGCGAGTAGTTGGCGCGTAGTGGCAGTAGCGCAAGGAGAACGTGAAATGATGGCCATGAGACAGTGTGCTGCGGTTGCTTGTGCCGCATTTGCGCTTGCGGGCGCTGTGGCGTTCGCGCGCGGTCCCGTGACCGAACGCGTTGAGTTTGCAGGCGAGGCGCTGCCTGCCGGATGGAGCATCGAGTCGGGCAGGTTCGCGTCGCCCGCCTATGCCGGCGCGGTGCAGCGCGTGGCGCTGGAATACGCTGCAGCGCCTGGCGAAGGTTCGGGCGCGGTGGCGGTGTACGCCATTGACCACATGGAGGGCGGCGAATGGAAGATCGCCGATCTGAACGTGCGCACGAGCGGTGCCGCGCTGGACTTTCCCGAAGGGAGCGACTACAGGGCGTTCCGCGTCGAGTGCAGCGGCGCGGCGCTGTCGTCCTTCTCGGTTACCTGGTTTGACAACCGTCTCGACTCTCCTGAGAATGTGCATGTGACGGGATTCGGCTATTCGTATCTGAATCTTGCGTGGGATGCCGTGGAAGACGCTGCGGGGTATCAGGTGACGGTGTGGACGAACCGCGTGGTGGGAAGCTGCGAGGGAACAGCGGAATGGAGAGAGACATGGGCAGGGCTCAAAACATCCACGGGCGCCGCGCTGCTCGCGAACAACAAGAACACTTCCGATTCCAAGGCGGACCATCCGGACGAATGGGTGGAGCTGGAGGATGTGTACCTTTCGCTGAATCCTGCGCACGTGAAGCTGGGAACCGCCACGAGCAAGATTGGATGGATGACAGTGCCTGCGCATGGACGCGGAGACGGAATGCACTTGAGGTTCAAGGCGGCGCGTTTCGACGGACGTGACGACGGGCAGAACCTTGCGGTGGACTTCGTTTCGTCCGATGGCGCGCAGACTAACCGCGAGGTGTTCGTGCTCTCTGTGGAGGAGAAGACGTTCCACAAGTCGCTGGCGGATTTGCAGGACGGGTGGAAGATTGTGCTGGCAAGCGTGCCGAAGGAGGGAACGGCGCAGACGAAGGACTGCCGAGTTGACCTTGGAGAGGTGGCGTACGTGCAGGGCTATGCGCCGGGAGAGGTGCAGATGGAAGTGCTGGGCTCGGTGAGAGTTGGAGGCGGAACGACGACGGCAAGGGTGAGCGCGCTTCCGAGCGTGAAGGTGAATGCGAGTGTGACGGCTGTTGGTTCGGGAGATTTTTCCGATTCGCCGCCGTCCGAAGCGGTGTCGGTTGATCTTTCCAATGCGCCGCGGATTGCCGTCCTGCTGAGCGAGATCCAGCGGGAAGGCGGGTACGAGGAATCGTTCGATCCGTTTGCGAATCTGCCGCCGTCCGATTCGCCATGGCTGAACTTTGTCACCCTGCCGTATTGGCAGGCGAGGAACGGCGAAGCGGAGGTTGACAGGATTACGAACGCTGCGGGAACGGGAGCGAAGTCGGGCGGACTCTACGCCTATCATGGTCCAGCCGGCAGCGACGCCTCAAGCTATTCTCTAGCGGCAGTTGCGAACACAAGCAACAGGATGAAGTTCGGGTTTGCCGTCACGAACGACACCGACAGGATATTCGAAAGCGTCACGCTGAGGTTCACCGCAAGGCAGTGGACGTTCAACAACAAGAGGACGGCGGCGCAGAGCCTGCGCTTCTCGTATTGCCTGACGAACGAAGTGGCGGCTGTGAGCGCTGCCGGCGAGTGGGTGGAAGTGGATGCGCTTAGGTTCGATGCGCTTGCGCCGGGCGAAGGGAATTCGCTCGAGGCAGCGGGCGACGCGGCGGATCCTGCCACTGGCAGCATGGCGAGGACCATGGAGGCGACGCTTGAAGGAGTGAGGCTGCTGCCGGGCAAGGTGCTGATATTCAGGTGGGTGCCTGATGCGGTGGCGAATGGCGAGGCGCTAGGCGTGGACGATGTGTCGCTCACCTGCGTGGCGCGTCCCATCGGCACGGTGCTTTTCTTCGCCAAGGCTACGGCATATAAGCCCAATCCCTAACCACCAACCACTAACCACCAGCCAACCACCAATCAACCAACTACTAACCAACCAACTACCAACCACCAACCAACTACCAAGGAGAAACGCCATGGAAAAATCACTTGAATCGTTCGTGAAAACGGCCGATTGGAAAAACGAGAAGCACGTGCCGGTGATCGACGCGCCTGCGTCCGTGAAGGCGGGCGAGACGTTCGACGTCGATGTGACGGTAGGCAAGGAGATACCGCACCCGAACACGGTGGAGCATCACATTGCGTGGATTGCTCTTCACTATGTGCCGGAGGGCGCGCAGACGTCGATTGAGATCGCGAGGCTTGATTTGTCCGCGCATGGCGCGAACGCGTTCACCGCGGCGTCGGCCAAGTTCCGCGTGGCGCTGCAGAAGGGCGGTGCGCTCTATGCGACGGCGTACTGCAACCTGCACGGACTCTGGGCGTCCTCCGCCGCAATCGCCGTAGAGTGACGAGCCCGAAACCACCCAACCACCTAACCACCTAACCACTAAACCACAAAAGGAGAAAGACAATGAAATCGTTCCTGTTCGCAAACGTTCCGTTGAGCGTTGTTCACTTCATCTGCTTCCTTGTTTTCAAGGGGGCGACATTCCTCGGGCAGCCTGGTTATGCCGTGGCGAATGCCTTTGGAGCCTCTTCTGGCGGCATCCTCTGGTGGGTGCTGATGGTCATCAACTCGCTTCTCTGGGGCGCGGTGCTCTCGCTCTTCGTGTTCCCGTTCATCCGCAAGGTACTGAAGTAGAACGCGAGTTCATGAGTCTCGAAGTTTCGAGGTTTCGAAGTTTATGAGTTTCGAAACTTCGAAACTCACGACAATGAAGACCACTGTAGAAATCACCCTAAAGTTCATCTTGGTCACGCCTCTTCCCAAGCGTTAAAAAATGGAGCGTAAGAATGGTGGAACTAGACGATAGGTTCTCTGAAGAGGCGAAGAAGCTTGCGCGTCTAGCGCCTAAGGCGAGTATGGAGGCGGTTCGTGCGGCCTGGGCGCGTGGCTTGTCCGTGACCGTGCTTGAAGACGGCAAGATTGTCAGCATTGCCCCCGACGGCACACGAACGTTTGTAAAGGAGCTTGAACCGCTATGACAAAGCGTTTCAGGATGATTGCAGGCCCCAATGGCTCCGGCAAGTCGACGCTTGCAAACCTTCTGCGCCGGGATTACGCCGTCAATTTCTATACAATGTTGAATGCCGACGACATCTTTGCCGAGGTGTCGAAAACACATGCATACCTTCCTGCATTACCCGTGGACGGCGAATCGTTGAGGCGCTATGCTCATGAGTCGGAGTATGACTCGCAGACGAAAGCCTTCTTTGAAAGTGGCGATGTTTCTGTTGTGGACGATACGGTTCGCTTTCGGACTGGTGTAGCTGTTAACACATATACCATAGCTCTCTTGACCAATTTTCTTCAAAGCCAATACATTGCGAATGGCAAGAGTTTTTCCCAGGAGTCCGTGTTCTCGCATCCGTCAAAAGTAGCAGCGCTGAAGTCTGCAGAAGAGGCGGGCTATAGGACGTATTTGTATTTTGTGGCGACATCTGACATAGCAATCAATATCGCAAGAATCGCGAGCCGTGTGCTGAGTGGTGGGCACTCGGTTCCGAATGAGAAGGTTGTGTCACGCTCGGTACGTACGTTGGAGAATGTGAGCGCTGCGTTGCCATTCTGCTCAAGAGCTTTTTTCTTCGACAACAGCATGTTGGAGATGCGGTTTCTTGCCGAATACTCAAAGGGGAACGGATTTGTGTCAGTGTCTGACAATTTACCGTCTTGGTTTGAAAATTATGTCCTTAAGGCAAAAAACTAAGCTTGTCTGAAATTCGTCTAACCACGAGCCACGTACCATGAAAGTCACTTCCACAGAGATTGAAGGCGTCAAGATCATCGAGCCGGATGTGTTTGGCGACGCGAGGGGCTGGTTCTGCGAGACGTACAATGACCAGCGCTACCGCGACGCGGGAATAGACAATGTGTTTGTGCAGGACAACGAGAGCTTCTCGTCGAAGGGCGTTGTGCGTGGACTCCACTGGCAGGCTGCGCCGCACACGCAGGCGAAGCTCGTTCGCGTGATCCAAGGGGCGGTGTGGGATGTTGTGGTCGACATCAGAAAAGGCTCGCCAACCTTTGGAAAGCACGTCGCCGTGACGCTCACAGGCGAGAACAGAAAGCAGTTCTACATCCCTCGTGGCTTGGCGCATGGTTTCATAGTTCTTGAAGACAACACGCTGTTCAGCTACAAGTGCGACAATCTTTATTGCCCCGCAGCCGACCGTGGAATGCGCTTCGACGATTCCGCGCTGGGAATCAAGTGGCCAGATATTGGCGTGCCGCTCATACTCTCGCCCAAAGACCAAAAACATCCTCTGTTGGCCGATATCGTGCCATGGGAAGATGAAACATGAGCGGCTGCACATATTCAAATATGTGATGTACCGCGCATTTAAAATGATGGTGAGAGATAGTTGAAGTTGAAAGGTTTGTTGATGGGTTGAAGTCGGCGGGCGTGGAGTTCTTCGCCGGCGTGCCGGCGGATTCGCTGCTGAAGGGCTTCTGCATGCATGTGACCGACACCTTTGTTGTGAAAAAAGCTGCTCCAACTCATAACTTCAACTACCATTAACGAAAAATCTCACTCACCCACTCCTAACGCACCCGCTCTTAACTCCTCCACTCTTGACTCAAAACTTGACCCACCCCCTTGACTTTTGTTAACCGAAAGGTTAAAATACACGTAATTTGTTTGGAGCACCATGCCCCGGCAGAATAGAAAGACTGCGGAAGACGCGAAAATGAGGTATTCGGCTGCATACCCCACGGGCGCGGAGCGTTGCCGCGATTTGTCTGATGTGAGTGACGTTACTAGTTCTGCGATATTGTCTAGCGATGGATGTTTCTCCATGTTCAAGGCAGGAGGAGATACGATTCGCTTTGCCACATCACCTCGTCTTGTGAGGTACACACGTGTAAAACGGTGGGACGACGGTTATCTTGAGGTCGGCGTGGATTATGGGCACGGAGAGGTGGAGGATTACATAGACGTTCGCCAGATACTTGACAACCTGTACTATGACACGGATTCGTTTCTGAAGAATATCAAGAAAGTAGAGGTGCGTTATGACTGAAGAAAAGGCGATGGCAATAGCAGAGGCGTCGGATCTTGTCTTGAACGGATATGCGGTG
>Ga0310695_10002688_pt1 | contig 36851 bp, 50 predicted proteins | sample RumenRJG_04DNA_FD_203882 | JGI IMG/M metagenome (GOLD analysis project Ga0310695, IMG submission 203882) | Bovine rumen microbial communities from Lethbridge, Alberta, Canada - RJG_04 (v2) (version 2) | ecosystem: Host-associated > Mammals > Digestive system > Stomach > Rumen | place: Canada... | reverse complement strand
GTCATCTTCCTAAAAAAACCCTAAAAAAATACGTGACCTATTAGGCCGAGGGAGAAAGGAGCAACTAATAATGGCTATTAGTTTTCAATTATCAAAAATTCGAAAGCAGTTAGAACAGGAAGTCGATGCAGATAACCCTATTATTGCTGAAAAGATTGAACGGTACATCTCGTTAACACAACGCTATTACGAAATGAACGAAGCAGTCGGAGACACATTGCTAGTCCCAACGCAAACTGGCGGAGTTCGTTCAAACCCAGGCTTGGGTGAAATGGTAAAAATCAACGGGCAACTAATCAATCTGTCAAAAGATATGGGCTTGTCCGCTCCTCCTCCTGGGGCAAAAGCACTGGAGAATGCTAAGCGGTGCAAGGTGAGTGACCTTGTATGATCCATAACCAATACGTTGATGAATATATCGATGATTACAAAAGCGGAAAAATACTGCTCAATGATGAACGCAAGAAACTGATTAAGCTGCTTGAAGAAGACGTCCTACAAAGAGACGTCTACTTTGATGAAAGACGTATCACGAACTGTATCAAGTTCATTGAGAAATGGTACTTTCCGCTGCAACCTTTTCAAAAGTTCATCATCGCATTCATGTTTTTACGTTGCAAAGGCTCTGACGAGCTCTTCTACTCAGACTACTTGATTCTCATGGGAAGAGGAGCCGGCAAGAACGGTCTCATATCAGGAATAACGAATTTTCTGTTGTCCGACTTGAACGGAATACCGAATTATAACGTTTCCGTGGTCGCCAACAGTGAAGAACAAGCCAAGACCTCAGTAAAAGAAGTCTATAACGCAATCGAACGTTCCGATGTTCTGAAAAAAGTGTTCAAAAACAACATCGCTGAAATATCAAGCAGAACGAACGGTTCAGCGTTTGCATATAGAACTTCCAATGGGAACACAAAAGACGGTTTGCGAGATGGGATGGTTATTTTTGACGAAATACACCAGTATGCATCGAACGAAAACGTTCAGGTTCATGAATCGGGGCTAGGCAAGGTTCCGGACGCACGGGAAATAAAAATCGGTTCTGACGGTTACGTGCGAGAAGGCTATCTCGATCAGCAAAAGGAAATAGCTAATCACGTCCTTGATGGCGAAATACCAGCCGATACGATGTTCCCGTTCATCTGCAAATTGAACAAGCGTGAAGATGTCGATGATCCAAAAAACTGGCAGATGGCTAATCCGATGTTGTGCGAGCCTATGTCAGATTACGGACATCAGCTTTTCAGCAGAATCAAGAAAGACTTCAGGAAGTTAGTCTTTGAACCCTCTATGACTGACGAATTCATGACTAAACGAATGAATATGCCGGCTGAAAACCTTGAACGTTCGGTAGCGCCTTATGACGAAATCAAAGCGACCAACGTTCCGTTGCCTGATTTGGAAGGCAGAGAGTGCATAGGGGCAGTCGATTTCGCCTCGGTACGAGATTTTACCGCTTGTGGCTTGTCTTTTTTGAAAGACGGCAAATACTGCTACATTCACCACAGTTTCGCAAGAAAAGAATTCGTGGAAAAGATTTACGGATATGGTAGGAAAGCTGATCTGCAGATGAAGAAGGTTGTCGCTCCAATTGCTGACTGGGAAAAGCGAGGCCTTGTAACAGTAGTGAATGCCAATACCATTCAGCCGCAACTGATTGTTGAGTGGTTTATGAAGATGAGAGAAAAATACATGATCAAGAAAGTAATCATGGATAACTTCAGAGCTGAGCTGCTAAGAAAATGTTTTGAAGACGCCGGCTTTGAAGTCGAAGTCATCAGAAATCCTAGAGCTATCTCGGCCTTGCTAGCCCCACGTATTGAAGACGGGTTTGCTAATCATCGTTTTGTTTGGGGCGACGACCCAATGATGAGATGGTACACAAACAACGTTGAAGTAAAAATCGATAAGACTGGCAACAAATCTTACGAAAAGAAAGAACAATTCAGACGCAAGACTGACGGATTCATGGCTTTTCTGTACACGATGTACCGTGCTGATGAATTGCAGGACATCGATGTGGAGAAAGAGCTGAATGACATCATGGAGCTTGATTTCTAAAAAGAAGGTGGTGAACAGATGAATGTTTAGTTTCAAAAAAGCGACAACTAGCTATCCCGACTTCGACTTTATCGTCGATGACGATGCAGGACAAAGAGTGTATTTGAAGAGAGTGGCTCTTGATGCCGGAGTCAACTTCATTGCAAGACGTCTTGCACAAGCTACCTTTAAGCACAAAAAAAACGGAAAGTTTCTTCAAGACGAAGTGTGGTACAAGCTGAACGCTCGCCCAAACCAAAATCAGACAAAGACGCAGTTTTGGGAAAAAGCAATGCACGAGCTTTTATACGAAAGCGAGTGCTTGATTGTTTCGACTGACACAGGCGACTTGCTTGTCGCAGATAGCTTCGTTCACAACGACCGGTACGCAGTATATGAAGACAAATTCAAGGGAGTATCAGTAAACGGGTACACATTCCAAAGAGATTTTGCCATGTCTGACGTAATTTATCTGAATTACCAGAATCCCCGCTTGTCTGCTTACACTGACAGCCTTTTCCAAGATTATGGCGCGATGCTAGGGCGAATGATTTCGGCAAACATGAGAAACCACCAAATCAGAAGCACTCTGTCAATGGATGCGATGGACAACATGAAAGACGGCCAAAGAAATGCATTGCAGAAGTACATCGATAAGATTTTCCAAGCCTTTTCAAAAAAGGATGTGGCAATCGTTCCTGTTCTTAGAGGCATGGAATACAACGAGCTGACAAATTCTAGTAATACAACGAAAAGCCAGTCTTTCACTGATATTTCCGATTTGCGGAAAGACGCAATCAAGACAGTCGCAGATATTTTGGGCATTCCCGAAGTGCTGCTTACAGAAACTACTTCTGATGTTTCCAATACGGAATCGTTCTTCGACAACGGGACGTTGTCATATTTTTACAGACTTATAAGCGATGAACTAAACGCAAAATTAGTTTCTTCTTATGCTTATCGTAAGGGAGAACGAATAGAAATAGTCGGGAGAAATGCTCCTGATATGTTCAGACTCGCCGACACAATCGACAAGTTGGTTTCGTCCGGAACAGTGACACGTAATGAAATCAGAGAACGCTTAGGACTCGAAAAAGGTGGCTCTGAGCTTGATGAATTCTACATCACTAAGAATTACGAAAGGGGGTGATTATATGACAGTTTTAAATCTTAACGGTTCGGTCGTTTCTGATGAAGATAAATGGTTTTACGACTTCCTGGAAATTCCATCAATCTCGCCAAGCGACTTGACACAAGCGCTTGAATCAGATGAGGAAATCATTCTTAACGTCAATTCTCCAGGAGGCGCCGTGTCAGCAGGGCAAGAGATTTACACGAAGCTTCTGCAAGCGCCGCAAAACATTGTTGTGAACGTTGTTGGGCAAGCGTGTTCGGCGGCTTCTCTTTTTATCATGGCGGCTGACCGAATCAACATTTCACCAGTCGGTCAAATCATGATCCACAACGTTTCCACAACTCAATCGGGAAACAAGAATGACATGTCAAAGATGGTTGACGTGTTGAATCTTTTTGACAGCTCCCTTGCTAATGCTTACGTAAAGCGCACTGGGATGACAAAGGAAGAAGTCTTGGATTTGATGAACAAGGAAACGTGGCTCGATGCTGATAAAGCCCTTGAATTAGGCTTTGCTGACGGTGTCATCGGTTCAGATGACGTTGAACTTGTAGCAAGCACAGTACCCGTCTTTTCTCATTCCAAGATTGAGAAATTGAAGAACCTTTTGGAAGGCTCCAACGGTAAAAAAACTGAAAATTATTTCAAAAGATACGGAGGATTGTAATATGTTCAATGTTAATAAATTGTCAAATTTCGTTGCAAAGCGTAGCGAATTTGCAAATGTAGTTAAAAACGGCAAGGCAACAGAAGAAGAATCCGCAAAAGCATACGAAGAAATGATGGATGCGTTGGGTTCCGACCTTACCGACTACATCGACAACAAGATGAAGTTGGTCGAAGCAGCACCAATCAACGATGGTATGACCAATGAAGAACGTGAATTCTTCAATGCGATTGCTAACGGCGATTTGTCGCACGGTACAAAGCAAGAAGTTGTTCTTCCCGAAACGACAGTAGACGAAATCTTTGAAGATATGGTAAAGGAACACCCCTTCTTGCAAATTATCGGTTTGAAGAATGCGGGCTTGCGCTTGAAGTTTCTTAAGTCCGATGCTCAAGGCATTGCCGTTTGGGGCAAAGTGTATAGCGACATCAAAGGCCAACTTACGGCAACGTTTGATGAAACGGACGCAACTCAATCCAAACTCACGGCATTCGTAGCCATTCCAAACGATGTGCTCGAATACGGTGCTAATTGGATTAAGACATACGTTTCAACACAAATTCAAGAAGCCTTCGCGAATGCTCTTGAATCGGCTTTCATCACAGGCGACGGCAATGATAAGCCAATTGGCCTTACTCGTGATGTTCATACTGGCGTTTCTGTCACAAGTGGCGCATATCCCGACAAAACAGCAACTGGCAAGCTGACGTTTGCTGATGCTGCAACTTCGGCCAAGGAACTTGCAGGAGTTATCAAGGCTCTTTCCAAGAAGGAAAACGGCAAGTCTTTTGTTGCAAGGGGCAAGGCGGTTCTTTTGGTAGAACCTGGAACATCACTTGACATTGAAGCCGCTATGACCGTTCAAAATGTCAATGGGCAATGGGTATATGCTTTGCCATACGGCATCAGCATTGTTGAATCAGAATACGTTCCTACAGGCAAGCTGATTGCCTTTGTTCCCGAACGATATGATGCTTATGTTGCCGGCAACGTCACAATCAAAGAGTATGATCAAGCACTCGCAATTGAAGACGGTCGTTTGTACACTGCAAAGCGTTTCGCATACGGCAAGGCAAAAGACAATACTGCCGCACTCGTTTACACGGTTGATACTTCCAAAGCAAGCGCTTCAGCATCACAAAATTCGTAGTGACCGCTTATGACAGTGAAATTGGAAGACGTTAAGGGGCACTTACACATTTTCCATTCTGTTGAAGATAATTATTTGACTCGATTACTCACACAGTCTCAACAGGCTATCACTCAGCAAACAGGAGTTGACACAGGCGAATTGTATGATGAGCTTGTGGTGAACCGTGTCAGATACGCTTACGAAGGCGAACTTGACAAGTTTGTGAGCCGATTCCAAACAGACTTGCTGACGCTTGCTGTGTCGAACTTGAAAGATGAAGGCGATGATGATGGACAAGAACAAGCATAAGGTTGGCGACTACAGAACGCCAGTGGTTTTTTACGGCCTTGCCGATGATGGTTTTTCACCTGAACCCGATTCTGAGAGCAAGGCGGAAAAATTCAAGTGTTTGGCGCTCTGCTATTCCCCGTCTGTCAAAGATTATACGATCATGAATGCCCATTCCGTAACGGAGGGCATGACGATTGTCATTCCTGACACAAGAGGGGAATTCGTTCCCGATACGTCAATGACTGTCAAAATCGAGGATTATCGATTCAAAAATACCGAATGGAACGTGCTAGAAGTAGTCCCTGACTTAGAAGAAAATAAGTACATCAAAGTGGTATTGGGGGCGGTCGAATGAATAAGGATATCTATTCCGGTCAGTGCGTATCTGTTTCAATTCAAGGGATTGATGAAGTAATCAAGGCTCTTGAATCGCAGTATTCACAAAAGAAGGTAACTAGAGCCGAACGCAAAGCAATGGAACTTTCTGGCCGATATGTGAAAGATCATATCAACCACAATATCGTTGGATATAAGCGAACCGGTGCTACCGTTCGTGAACTTATTGCTGAAAAGCCTCGACGTAGAGCAGGGGAGATGACCGCAAAAATTGGTTGGAACGGTAAAGGCACTTACCAACGTTGGCGCTTGGTTCACTTGAATGAATGGGGATATATGCGAAACGGGAAACACATTAATCCTCGTGGCATGGGAGCCATTCGTAAGGCGGTTGAAGGCTCACTTAAGGAAGCTGCAGAAATGCAGTTTAGGATTTTGAAAGAAACGTTGGGGTGATTACATGCGTGACTGGATTGGGGAAGTCGGCACGAAACTTCACGCAAGGCTTCCGACGACAAAAATTTATTACTATCGCACTCCTGACGGCATTCCCGATACGTTGGTTTTAATCAGACCTTATGAGGTGGAACAATCCTCCTTATCGGCAAGCAATAAGTCTTTGCAGACTGCCGTTACTTTTCAGATTGATGTGCAATCAACTAACAGAATGGTTTGCAGAGAAACGCAAGCAACTATCGAAGAAACCCTAAAAGAACTTGGGTATTACAGATTGAACGGTCAAGAACTCGATGATTACTTGGATAACAAGCATTACGTTCTTGCTTACCGTTACAAAATGAAAACAAAACTATATGAGGTGATATAAATGGCTATTAACATCGGTTTTAAACGTCTGACCATTCAGCCTTTTAAGAAAGGCAAGTTTCCGCTTGAAAAAGACGGGGACCCGATCGTCATTGAAGGCAAAGCTAATAATGGTGGTATGGTTTCCGCAGAACTTTCAGGCATCGCCAAGGAAGCTAAGACCGTTTCCGCATCTAACACAGGTTACTACATTTCCCGTAAAGGTGTAGGCGAGCCTAAGGTAGAATTCGAAGTACTTGACCTTCCGGTAGCGGCAGAAACAAAAATTCTCGGTCGCACACAATCAGAAAAAGGCGTTCAATACACTGGCGAATCAACAGAAGCTCCGTATTGTGCAATCTTGATGGAATCAAGTAACACTAGTGGAGACGTTGCACTTGTCGGTATGTTCTATGGTGTGTTCTCACTCGATGCACTTTCCCTCAAAACGGAAGAAGTCGGAGCGGACTTTGAACCTGAAAATGAAAAGCTGACGTTCACGGCGGCAGCAAATCCAACAGCTGGCGATTACCAAGGCATGTACATGGCTAAATACGCTGGCAACGATACGGAAGCAATCAAAGAAATTAATGATAATGTTCTGCTTGCGTCTGTAGTAGTATCGGCATCTGGTCACACGGAAGAGCAACATTAAGATAAAAAACAGGAAGTGGAGTGGACTATTCCGCTCTGCTTTTTTTGAGGAGAGAAGAACATGATTAAAATTAAACTTTATAACAGAGATAAGAAAAAACTTATTACGCATACGGCCCGCTGGATTACTACAAGGCAACTGCTTGAGGGGTTGGATATCGATGGAGCAAACTATGATACTGCTTCCGAACGCATTAACGCACAGGTAGCGTTCGTGGCGAGCCTTTTTAACGATGTGACGGCTGATGATATTTTAGACGGAGTGCCCGCCGATAAGTTTCAGGACTTTTTGCAAGACTTCTATTTGCAACTCTTCGGCGGAGAAGATGAAGACGCAAAAAAAGTGCAAAGCCGCTCACAAACGAAGAACTGAAAGAAAGACTTTGGGATTACGTTAGGTCAGTAGTCCTCGGTCTTAACATTTCCTTGAATGACGTATTAGATAGCGACTTTGAAGGTATGCTGAAAGTCACGTCAAACGGGCGGAAAGAAAACAAAAAACAAATTAGTTTGTTTGAATTTATAGAGAAAGGAGAATGAGCATGGCAGAAAGAGTTTTAGGGCAAGTTGCCGTTGAAATGGATTTGAAGAACCAAAAATTCATGACGAGCATTCGGAACACCACAGCAGCTTTAAGGCAAGTCAAATCTGAAATGAGAGCTAATGCGTCGCAAATAGCTTTCTATGGGAGTGCCTTCACCAACGCCGCCATGAAGGAAGAAGCTTTCAGAGTTAAGCAGCAAGGCCTTATAAGAGAACTTCAGGCGCAAGAAAATCAGATGAAAGTGTTGCAAAGGCAATTCAACAATTCCATAACCAAGCAAGGCGAATGGTCATTAGCCACAGGCAAATACGCGACGCAGATCAACAACCTCACATCAAGAATGTATGACTTGAAGACGGCATATGTCGAAAACGCAAAAGGAATGGCTAAAATGCGAGCCGAAACCATGGGAGTATTCGGCATGATAAACAAGGTCGGTAAAGCAAGCATTTCAGCCGGTTCTTCTCTTCGCAGCATCGGCAGTACGATGACGCAAAACGTTACCGTCCCGATTGCGGCAGGGTTCGCTTACGCTATAAAGAAAGTCGTGGATTTCGACAACACGATGAACGAAAACAAGAACCTTATCAGAGCCAGTGGTGAAAGCGCAAGAGAGACATCTGAAAACGTTAAGAAAATGTCCGAAAACGCTGAAGTGTATTCAAACAGGTATGGTATCAGTCAGCAAAAGATTGCTAACGGATATCAAGACTTAATCAAACGAGGGTACACAAGCAAACAAGCCCTAGGTTCTATGAACAACGAGCTTAAGGCTTCAATTGCCACGGGAGATTCATTCTCCGACGTCGTAAAAGTTGCCAGCCAGACAATTGAATCCTTTGGTATGAGAACCAATTCCACAAAAGGCATGGTTAATGCTACAAACAAGGTGCTCAACCAATTAGCTTACGCTTCCGACCTTACGGCTACCACATTCCAAGATACCGGTATAGCCATGAGTTACGTTGGCGCTTCCGCTCATCAAGCAGGCTTCAAATTATCTGAAACTGCAGCGGCAATCGGTATTCTTTCCAACAACGGTTTGGAAGCCGATAAAGCCGGAACCGGGTTGCGTAAAACAATCATCAGCCTTAATCAGGCTGCTTCTAAAATTGATTCCAAAAATTCGGTTCTTGCCAGACTGGGCGTTAAAAAAGAAGAAATTGTTGGTTCTAACGGCAAGCTGAAAGATTTGGCAAGCATTCTCGATGTAGTTAATAAACACACCAAAAATATGTCAACGCTTGAGAAAGGGCAAGTGTTCCAATCGTTATTCGGTACTACAGGTAGGCAAGCTGGTACGATCTTAGCTGAAAACACTTCCCAATTAAGAAAACTGTCAGCAGAAGTCCAAAATTCTACTTCGCAAGATTATATCGGCAAACTGAGCAGAAACAACTTGAAGTCTGCACAGAACCAAATCAAAATCTTCAGACAGCAGATAACGAACGCCGGTATGGATGCGGCAAGAATTTTGTTGCCTTACGTGACGAAATTCATCAAAGGCGCTGAAGATGTTCTCAAAGCATTCAATAAACTTTCTGACGGGCAAAAACAAGCCGTTGTCAACATTGCACTTACTGCCGCAGCGCTTGGACCACTCTCAATTGCATTAGGCTCAGTGCTTGGCGTCATGGGCAAAGTTGCGACAGGCTCAGTCAATCTGTTTTCCAAAGTGTCACAATGGCGTGCTGCACGAAAAGCATTCCAGGAAATCAGCGTAGCCGGTGAAGGAACGAGTGGCATTTTGGCCAAAGTGGGAGCGAAGGCACTTGGGACAGGAGCAAACATCGGCAAAATGGGTGCAGCAGCAGGCACAGCAGAAGGTGCTTTGACAACTGCAACCGGTGGAATATCAGGATTGACTGCAGCAACATCACTTCTCAACCCGGCAGTATTGGCTGCAATTGCAGTTGTCGGAGGCGGAACGTTGGCTTATGAACTTTGGGGCAAGAAAGCAATCGAATCAGCCGACCGCACAAAGAAATGGGGAACAAGTGTTGATAAAGCTACCGATGAATCAGCTACTTCCTTTAAAAATTGGAGTACGGACGCAACATTGGCACTCAATGACACTGCATCTAATGCCGATAAGAACGCCCATGACATTAAAGTTGCTTTTGACGGCATGACAAAAACGGTCGAACATTCCGCCAAAAAGCATCAAAAAGCTATCGAAGAATGGGCGAATAGTTTTGGCAATTCAAAAGTTGCAGAAGCGGTTTTGAAAGAAACCGACAAAGAAAACAAAACGATGGATAAACACGTTGCCAAAGTGCAGTCGTACAACAAACAGATTCAAGAAATCGTTCAAAGAGCAAAAGACAAGCACGTCAAGCTTACTGATGATGAACGGGTGCAGATTGCGGCTCTTCAGGAAAAAATGACCGAAGAACAAGTCAAATTGCTTAACGTTTCCAAAGACAAGAAAGCGTTGATTTTGAAAGCTGAATTGTCACAAGCAAATGAATTGACTTCAAATGAATTATCCAAAGTGGTGCAGACTACTGCAAACTCACTTGAGAAAGAGAGACAGGCATACGTAAAACAAAAAGCGAAAATCAAACAAGCTTTGAAGGATAAAACACTTACTCAAGCTGAGGCCAACGCCGGACTTGAAGCGCTCCAAAAAAGCCACAACGATAAGATGAATGCTTATGGAATCGCCTTTATCAATGCTGAAAAACAAAAGGGCTACAGTAAAAAACAAATCATGCAGGATATGCTTGCTGACACCAAGATGAATTGGAGCCAGATTGAAAAGGTGTATGACAACTATGAAAAAAAGAACAAGAAGCTGAATTCTGTATCCATCGACACTACTCAAAACATGAGCAAACAGACAAGAAAAATTGCCAGTGAATGGAACAATCTCGTTATTAATCCCAAAACGCTGAACGTAAAGAGCAATGCTGTTGAAGAGGTGGCAAAAGCCGTAAAGTCAAAAAAGCAATGGGACAAGATTAAGTTCCTTGAAAAGAAAGGCAAATTATCAACGAATGCAAAAGGTGTAGTAGCAGAAGCACTTATTCAGAGTGGGAAATGGGATGCGATGTCCTGGAAGCAAAAAGAAGCGTGGATAACGTACAAGGGAGCGGAAGATGTAGCGAAAGCCTTGACCGACAACGGCAAGTGGAACAATCTTCCAATGAAAGCGAAGCAAGCTCTTGTTTCTTGCAAAGGCTCCACGGATCTTGCGAAGGTTGTTGCTGACTACAAGCTCTGGAACTACCTCCCGACCAAAGAAAAAGACATTTTGGTAAGAGACAAGGATGCAAGCAAAATTCTCAAGAAAGCCGGCATAAACATTGATAGCTACAACAAAAAAGATGTCAACAGAAAGAACCTCACTGGTAACGCAGTAAGCATTGAACAGGCGGTAAATCGAGGGAAACAAGCAATTGACGCTCATAACCGAAAGGGTGTCAGCACAAAATTTTTCAACGGTAATCCTTCAAATATTTTAAATGCAAGCAGTCAATCCAGGAGAGCAGTTGACGCTCACAATTGGAAAGGCGTCAGCACAAAATTTTTCAACGGTAATCCTTGGAGTGTTTTAAATGCAAGCGGTCGAGCAAGGGGAAGCGTTGACTCGTGGAACAGAAAAGGAGCTAACAGCAAGTCTCTTCACGCAAGAGATAACGCTTCGCAAAATGCACACAGCGCAATCAGGAGTGTTAACGCTTGGAACAATCAGAGAAAGCCTAAGACGTTCAAATTCACCTCAATCTTTGAAAAAATTTTCGTAACTAAAAAAAGAAGACACAAGCGTTTCGGTACAAGAAACTTTGAAGGCGGACCTATGATGGTTAACGATCAGCAAGGCCCCGTGTTCCGTGAATTAGTCCAATTCCCCGGTGGGTTCTCGTTCATTCCACAAGGGCGGAACGTTTCGTTTGAAGCGCCAAAGGGTACAAGGGTTCTCAAAGCGAGTGAAACCGCAAGGAAATTTCCTGGTCTTCCGCAATTCGCAGAAGGCACAGCTAAAAAGCCTACGTTCGATACATCGCTCAACTACTTGCGAGCGATCGACAATGCGTCGGGAAAAACAAGCGTATCGGTTGATAATAGTGAAACGAACAATCGCCTTGATTCAATCGTGACAATTCTGAGCGCAATCATGAACGGAACGTTGAATGTGCAATTGCCGCAAAGCCAAGTAGCAGCAATGCGTTCGACAAACGGCAAAGTTGACTTGAGAAGAGCCATGCAAGACATGAATACGCTAGCAGCAAGACAAACAAGGGGGTGTTTGAATGTATAACGGTTTTACGTTCAACGGCAAAAATTCAACTGATTTAGGGATTTTTATCGATAGCTCATATACGGTTGCAACCGCAGTTCCCAATGTGTCAACAGCCACCATTCCAGGGCGAGCGGGAACGGTTCTCTTGAACGACTCCAAACCTTCGAGCATTTTGCAGACGATTCCTTTTTACGTGAACAAGCCGCCTGCTGAACAAACGAAGGCTATTACCCAAATTACTAATTGGCTCAGACAGAGCGTTAACGTGTACCACAATTTCAAGTTAGCAAACGATCCTGGCTTTACCTATTTAGTAGCAATGACTGGCGAACTTTCTTTCAAGCGTGAAGCAAGCGATTTAAGTGGAGAATTGAATGCACTGTTTTATCCGTACAAGTTTTATGACGAAGGTTTGAAAGAAATCAATGTAACCAACGGACAAACACTGAACAATCCAGGAACAGTTACGGCTTTGCCACGTATTGCTTTAAGCGGAAGTGGCACCGTGACGCTTAACACGTTCAAAATGACAGGAATAGGCAATGGAGCGGTTTTGGATAGTGAAAGACAATCTTGCACAAACCTTGCCCATACAGAGCCTCTTTTTAATCGAATGAGCGGGGATTTTCTGACGTTGCCACCTGGAAGTACGAAAATAACATGGGATAATTCAGACTTTACCGTGAAAATTATTCCTAGATGGGGGGTTATGATATGACACCAATACTTTACGAAAGCGATGAAAAAGAATTTTGGAGCAAAGGCCTTGGCCCTTTATCCGATGCTGAAAAATGTACAGTGACGGAAGAACGAAACGGAGCATACACGCTTTCGATGACTTATCCGATTGACGGAGCACAAGCTGACAAGATAGCAAACAACAGGATAATCAAAGCTGATAACGCTTATGATTTGAAGAACCAATTGTTCGTTATCAAAACCGTCACTCCAATCATGACAGAGACTGGTGAAATCAGCCTTTCCGTTTACGCTGAACACATCAGCTACATCACGAATGATTTGTCTATTCCGCCTGAACTTAGTTTGACGGGGACAGCGCAGCAAGCGCTTGACCAATGGAAAGACTCCCTCATCGGTGGAGACACAAGTGGAATCACGGTTGACTCCGATGTAACAAACACATCAAGCACGCTATTAACCATTCAAAATGTTGCCAATGCAAGACAAGCACTAGGCGGTGTGGAAGGCTCAATCCTTTATTGTTGGAAAGGCGAGTACAGGTTTGACAACTTGCACATCTCTTTGAAAAAGCAGCGTGGCACAACCGCAAATACTCTTTTGAGTTACGGAAGGAATCTTCTTACGTTTGAACAAGAGCAAAACATTGCTGAGACGTATACAACACTCTATCCGTATGCTTTGGTCACTACTGCAGGAGGCATGACTCAAAAACTGGTGACGATTGACGGATATTTGGTTGATAGCAAGTATGTCAGCCACTATCCTAACCGCAAAATCAAAACGCATGACTTCACTTCTGATTTCCAAAATTATCGCATTGGGGCAAAGCCGAGTGAAAACGCAGAAGAGGGAGTGACATACGCTGACTTAGCCACGATCAAAAAATACCTTAAAGGCAAAGCTTTGCACTTCATGACAACCAACGACATCGGAGTCCCGAAAATTTCAACGACTATCACGTTTGCTGACTTGTCAAAAACCGATGACGAACTCGCAAAATTCGAGAAGCTGAGCCTTTGCGACAAAGTACCCGTTCGCTTTGAGAAGCTCGGAATAAACAGTACAATCAAAGTTACTCGAACGGTATGGAACGTTTTGACGGACAGTTACGATTCGATTGAACTTGGCGATTTGAATATGACCATCGGCGAAACGGTTGCAAGCGTGAGTGCTGAAACATCGGCAATTAAAACAAAAGTCAATCAAGCGAGCATGACTGCACAAATCGCCGCTGACGGAACGCACAACATCTTCCGAACGGACGATGAAACCGAACCGATAGCCAAAAAGGTAGGCGATCTGTGGTACAAAACCGATGGCAAGTACACATCAATGTATCAATGGGATGGCAAAGCATGGGTGCTTATCATCAACACCAGAGATACGGCAGACGTCAGAACTGAGCTTGACCAAGCCAAATCCGACATGGAGCAAGCCAAAACCGATGCACAGAACGCATACGATGAAGCAATCAAGGCTACCGGTACTGCAAACGGAGCCAAAGCACAAACTGCTGAAGCACTTGAACAGGCAAGACAGGCAAACGACAACTACACTGCTTTAGCTAAAGAAGTAGCCGACAACAAAGCGAGTGTTGACGCAGATTACAAGCGAGTGAGTGATGACTACACCGCTTTAGCTAAAGAAGTCGCTGGCAACAAGGCGAGCGTCGATGAAGACTATAAAAAAATGCAGGCTGACGTCGCGCAAGCCAAAAAAGACCTGTCTAGCGTCACTGGCACAGTGACCGAAGTTAAAAAAGGTCAAGGTGAACTATCTGCCAAGGTTGCCGGCAAAGTAGACAACACGGTATATCAGACATATGTTGAGCAGACAAACCAGGCTTTGTCAGAAAAGCTAATCGCAAGCGACTTGCAAAGCTACGCAAAGATAGCAGACGTCAAACAAACAACTGACGGATTGAGTGCAAGCATAACCAAGGTACAAGGCGATTTGAGTGGTTTGCAGATTGGTGGGACAAACTTAATCAACAACAGTGCGCTAGAAAAAGATATGCTAGGCTCAACGAGTGGACTAAAGGGCTTTGAATTTCGTGATGGTTGGCTAGTCATGGAAACGGCGGGCAATACGAGCTACAGACCTGTATGGACACACACAAGAAGCGATCTAACCGACGGTCTATACGCACTGAGTTTAGATGCGAAAGTTGTCAGCGTGACGTCGGGCAAACCCGAAATAGAGCTGATGATACGTAGAGCCAGTGATTACAGTGTATATGCAACTAGTGATGTAACTACTCTGAAAGACGGGCAAATCGTGAGATTATCCGCTATCACAACTACCCCGATTGACGTTACGGGCGTTCTAACATATATGCAGTTGGCGATTACATCGAGTTTTGTCGGCAAGATTGCTATCCGCCATCTCAAACTTGAAAAAGGCAACAAAGCCACAGACTGGTGCGTGTCAGACAATGACGTACAGTCGCAACTCAACACGCTGTCGGGCAAAATAACGGCGACTAGTGACCGTTTATCATCTGTCTATACCAAGTCAGAAACAGACGCAAAACTGGGTACAAAAGTAGAACAGTCAACGCTCACACAGACGGCTAACAGACTATCCGCAAGCATAGTGGAAAACTCCAAGGCACTAGCAAGCAATACGGACAAGATAACTAAACTGACTGCTGACGTAAATGGGGTCAAAACAACCGTAGCAGACAATACGGGCAAAATATCCACCGTGTGGCAGACGGTGGACGGCATTAAAACCACGGTGGCAGACAACGCAGGTAAGATATCTACCATGCAAACGGATGTCAACGGCATTAAAGCCAACGTCGAAAACGCACAGGGCGATATATCAACCTTGCAGACTGACGTTAGTGGCGTCAAAACAACCGTAGCCGACCACTCCGGCAAGATAACTCAGTTGACCACCGATGTTAATGGAATCAAGTCAAGCGTATCAAGCAAGGTAGACAAGACAACGTACCAATCGTATGTAACGCAAACCGACAAGACACTGTCGACTAAGCTGACGGCAAGTGACTTGAACGGTTACGCAAAGATAGCAGATGTCAAGCAGACGACGGATGGACTAAGCGCAAGCATAACCAAAGTTCAGGGCGACTTAAGCAACTTGCAGATTGGCGGAGTAAACTTAATGAGCGACACGGAACAGGCAGCCGGAGGAAGCAGCGGTTTTGACTCTCAAACATACCAAGACGGATGGCGTGTAGTAACGGCAACCCAAGCGTCTAGCAGCCGCCGTTTTATCACGTGGCCAGTTAAACTGAGGGGCAGCAGCTACACGGCAAGTGTTGATTTTAAATGCATATCCAACACGTCAGGGCAAGATGACAAAGTGGAGTTGATGCTTAGAGACAAGGATTACGCATCATACGGCGATGGTGCGGAATACGGGCTTTCCGAGGGCAGTTACGGACGATTGGTTACCACGTGCAACCTGTCAAACAGACAAAACGTGGTGTATCTGCAGATTGCAGTATCAAGCACGTTTGTAGGACAAATCGCATTTCGCCATCTCAAACTTGAAAAAGGCAACAAAGCTACAGATTGGTGTAAGTCGGATTATGACGTACAGTCACAACTCGACACGTTGTCGGGCAAGATAACGGCAACGAGCGAACGTCTATCATCTGTCTACACTAAATCAGAGGTAGACGGCAAACTGGGTACAAAGGTAGAACAATCAGCACTCACGCAGACAAGCAACAACTTATCCGCAAGCATAGCCAAAAACTCAAAGATACTGGCAAGCGCTGGTCTGGTCAACGAAAATGCATACATCAACGCAAGCAAAATCGCTTTGAACGGTAAAACGTTGATGTCTAATGCGGTTATCAATGACGCTTTCATCGGCAGTTTGTCGGCTAACAAGATTACCACGGGGACGCTCAATGCGGCTAAAGTCAACTTAATCAACGTCAACGCAAGCAGTATTTCAACAGGTGTGCTCAACGGCATTAAAATCACGTCAACCGGCAAAGACCCGAGCGGTACGTCAAGCACAACGAATATCCAAAGCGGTTATATCGATACTAACGTTATCAACTGCAGCGACTATATCCTAGTCGGCAAGGCGGACGCTGACCCTCGCAAACGATGGCAGACGAAACAGGACAGCTTTGGAATGTGGTTTACTTGTCCGGCAAAATTAAACGGGCATACTGGTAATGCGCCAAGTGATTATCAAACAGAAATGCAAGGCTTCATCGGCAGCGACGGTTGGAATTATAAAAATGTAACGGTATCCGGCACGGGTTTTAGTGGCATTAAACTGGTGCTGACGCCGGAACAAGAGTGGGGCAGACCGTATGGGGGCGACCAGTGGTCTATCGGTACTTGGGTAAAAACGGAAGCTAGTGGTAAAAGCGGAGACATCAGAGATGGAACGCTAGACCCTGTTATGTGGTACAGCTACACCGGCCAAGGAGCTGCATATGCTGACCAGCTTGTTGTCCAGAAAAAAACGCAATTTTTCGACAAAGCGAATTTCCAAGACGGAGTACGCATTGGCGTAACAGGCGCTAGTCACGGCATACGCACCGCATGGGTGTCATGGTCAGACTGGGGCAGTAATCAAAAGATTCCGTGCATCGTACAGGATGCTGACAATTGGGGCGGTATCGCATTTCCGGCAAACGGGAGAACGGTCTTGTTCACACGTAACTATCGTGTCAATACTGACAGTTTGCCAAGGGACGGTGGCAGTTATAACGGTTATGGTGGCTAAACAGAAAGGATTGATATAAATGGATATTAAGAAAACTGTAAATTTAACATACGTGGCAGATGACAAATCTTTTGCTATGTCTACAATGCTTACAGGGGACGGTTCAACACCCGTGGTGCAGACTATGGGCTTTGACACACCAACGGCGTACAAAGATGACGGAACGCCCGTTTACACCACACCGGACGAGCAAATCAAGGAAGCTCAAAAAGAGTTTATGGCGGCGGCAATCGCAGAACAGAAATCACTATGTGAAGAAAACGGGGTTGACCCGTCACTTGTAAATGTTGTTGGAGCAGAAAAAGAACAAACGGAGGGGAAATAGCATGAATGAGATGCAAAGATTAGCTATTGAGATTGCAAACAAGACAATCAAAATCGCAGAGTTAGAAACAGAAAACGAACGGCTTAATGCAGAAATTTCTGCATTAAAGTCTGAAAATGAAGGTAAAAACACTAAAAAATAACAGTTAACGCAGAATTTTCTGCATTAACGGGGCGGGTGGGTAGGATAAAAAGGAGCTGAACTATATGACATTACATGAATTATATCTTGAACATTTTGCAAAACTGATTGACAACCCCGTTTTCTTCGCATTCTTTTTAATCGTTCTAATCGATATTTTGACGGGCTTTTTGAAATCGCTGGTCAACAAAAAGACAACGTCTAGTAAAGGAATCGGTGGACTTATCAAGCACTCAACGCTGCTGTTGGTCGTATGTATGCTATATCCGTTTTGCGATATTTACGGAGCAAGTGGCATGGCGGACACGCTTTTGATTTTCTATATTCTTTTTTATGCGATTTCGATTGTGGAAAACCTTGGCGAAATGGGGATTCCGATTCCAGAATGGCTTAAAAAGTATATCTATAAGTTATCCGATGAGTACAACAAGGGGGACACAAAAGATGAACAAAAATAAGATTGTTTTAAGCGTTTTGAGTGCGCTTGCGTTGATGTCGGTAGGATTCACTGCACAAGCTGCCAAAGGTGACCAGGGCGTAGACTGGGCAAGATACCAGGGCATTAACGGTAAGTGGGGTTATGCGCATGATAAGTTTGCCATTTGCCAGATTGGCGGCACTACCGACGGTTGGAACACGTATGATCAAGACACGTACAAAACGCAGGTAGCGGCAACGATTGCCATGGGGCGAAGAGCGCATACTTACATTTGGTGGCAAAATGTCACTACACAAAAACAAGCTGACAAGGTGCTTGATTACTTTTTGCCACGAGTGCAGACACCTAAACAGTCGATTGTGGCACTTGACGTGGAAAGCGGACAACAGAACACCGCAGTAGTTGACTATGCGTTAACTCGTATCAAACAAGCCGGTTATACGCCTGTGCTGTACGGGTACAAGAGCTACCTTGTCAATCACATTGACTTGGCAAGCCTTGCTAAAAAGTATCCGCTTTGGCTAGCAGCATATCCTGATTACAACGTGACCACAAAGCCTAACTATGCCTACTTTCCATCATATGACAATGTGGGCATCTACCAGTTTACTTCCACTTATGTAGCAGGAGGCTTAGACGGAGACGTAGATTTGACCGGTATTACTGACAACGGATATCGCAACGGGGACGCAAGCAAACCCGTAAGCAAGCCAACAGCCGTTAAGCAGGGCATCAAGGCGGACAACACGCCTAAAAAAGACATCACAACCGGCTACACTGTCAAGGTCAACTATAGTGCAAGACACTGGGCAAGTGGCCAAGCTATCCCTAACTGGGTCAAAGGGCGCATGTATCCGGTTGTGCAAACTAATGGTGACAAGGTACTGTTAGGCGGTATTATGAGTTGGATCAAACGTTCCGATGTGGAAATTTTGCAAACTGCAAAGCAAACAAACGGTACCTACACAGTGCAAAGTGGTGATTCTTGGTGGTCAATCGCAAATCGTCACGGTATGTCTATGTATACGTTGGCAGCACGCAACGGCAAGACTATCTACAGTATGCTGCATCCCGGCGACCGTCTGACCATCAGTGGGCAGACAACACATATCTACACGGTCAAATCAGGCGACACGCTGAGCGGCATCGCTAGTCGGCTTGGCGTGTCAGTCGGCCATCTGGCGCAGACTAACCGCATCAGCAATCCTAACTTAATTTTTGTTGGTCAACAATTGAGTTATTGATGTTATAATTAATGTATGCTCAGTAGAGCAAATATATAGAAAAAATTCGTTTTTACTTGCTTGTAGCAAGCATTTCGTTCAAACCCCGTATGATGACGATACGGGGTTATTTATACAAAAAAGACCCTCGGTTTAAAACCGGGGGCCTTTTTATGCACCGAAATTAGGAGTATTTCTAGTTACAACTCTGCAAACCTTTGTGTTGCCTTAACCACGTGTTACCTTAAAAGGAAAAGTGAATAAACTTATTCACAACTCTATTATAACACATTGTTGTCTGTTTGTTGTCTCCAAACATCAAAAATGTTTATATGGCAAAGATAAACCATTTTGAAAAAAAATAATCAAGAAACCATATGAAGCCATAAAGAGCGATTCTATGCGGTTTTGTGTTTCGGAAACCATCTAAAAACATATAAAACAATCAAATCGTTGTCTTTTTTGTTGTCTTATATTTCATTAATTGCCTTGATGATTTTCTGGTCTTCTCTTTCTTTGTACTCGTCTATCAGATATGCATACACTTTAGCAGTTATGGTCATATCTTTATGACCTAGGCGCTTTGATATGGCGTAAAGGTCAACGTTTTTAGACAACAAATAAGCTACATGGCTATGGCGTAAACAATGAAAATGATAGCTCGGCTTATCGATGTCGGCTTTCTTCAGCAATGCACGCAAATGGCGGTTGATTGTAGGGCTCAGCAATATCCCGTTGTGTGTGCGGAAAACCATATCATAACCGTTAACTTTGAGCTGTGACAGCACATCTAACAAATGCCTGTTGACCACGATTACACGGTTAGATGATTTGTTTTTAGGAGGTTTGACTGTATGAGCCGCAGGTGACCATGATCTTGTTATGCTGATCGTCTGCTTGTCAAAATCGATATCTGACCACTCAAGAGCCGTAATTTCGCCTAACCGCATACCGGTATAAATTGCCGTCAGTATCATGTAAGCGGAGGGATGCATTGGATTAAGATTGTTCTCAACTACTTCAAGCAGCTGCTTGATTTCGGCTGTAGTGAGATACTCAACGTCTCGGCTGCAATTGCTGTAGCTTATTTCCGTTTGCTGAGTAAAATCTTTGACTATGATGTCATCTGCAATAGCCGACTTGACGCATCCTTTGATGGTCATTGTGACTAACTGCATAGTACTTTTTGCACGTCCTTGACCACACTCGTTCAAAAATTGCTGATATTTTGTGCGTGTAATGCTTTGCAGCTTGACGCCGTCAAAATATTTAGCTATCAGATTGCGGACGGTAACGTACCTAACCATCGTATTTGCTTGCACCTTAGGCCGTTTGTACGTGTCTACCCATTGATCGTAGTAGTCCAGAAACAGTACATCTTGCTTGGCTTTTTTAACTCCGTCGATATCCTTTTCTATCGCAGCAGCATACCGCCTAGCCTCTAATTTTGTCGCAAAACCTTGCTTGCTTGTCTGCCTTAGCTTCCCGTTTTCGTCGCGCTGGCTGATGGTGACTTTCCAACCACTTTTTAGTTTTCTATAACTTGCCATGGTGTCCTTTCCGGTGTTACAATAAACACACATAAAAATATATAAAACCTTATCAAACTTATTATTAAAAGAGCCTATCCCTTGACCGAGTGGATAGGCTTTTTTATTTTACTGTACGTCTGCCGTGAATTTAACTGGGTCGGCATCGTCACCGGACGGGCGGAACTGCAATTCAAAACTGCCCAGCTTGTCAGCAGAGTAGCCAACGGTTACATCTGCTTCTTTCCCGTCAGCTAACGAATCTAGCATTGTACCGTCAATTGCATATTCTTCCAATTTGTTATTGTCTGGATCGTACACGTCTGAATCGTTGCCAATTGTTAATTCATCGCCTGTTTCGTTCTTGACGTGGTAAATAACCTTAACGACGTATTTCGGTTGTTTATCTTCGAATTCGTTTCTCTCATTAGTTACTTCAACCGATTTGAGCGTATATGTAACTCCGTCTACTTTTGCGGATTCGCCTACCTTGTGGTAAGCTTTGTCACTGTTGCTATCATCATCAGTGCTATCTTCATCAACGTAATCATCGTCATCATCACCATCTTTTTGCTTGCTTTCTTTTAAAAGGCTGGAAACAAGTGCACGACCTTCTTTTGCATCTCGTTCCTGTCCGATTTGATATGATGCTATTCCGACAATAGCAGCGACTATAGCAACAATGATCCAGAACACCGGCTTTTTATAAAACTTCTTTTTTTCTGACATATGCTGTCCTCCTTAAATATGAAATTCGCTATATGTAAAAATTGCCTGCATCGTGTTATAATGACGATACAAGCAACATTTTTCTTACCCGTTATGGCTTTTTACTGTCTGTCGCCATGACGGGTATTTTTTTACAGTTCAGTGATAACCTGGACCGCTTTGCCTAAAATTTTTATTGGTGTTTTAGGCGTCACCATAATAGGATCATAATCTTTATTGTCAGGAGACAACACAAGCGTATCACTGATACATTTTACACGCTTAAGTGTGGCCTCGCTGGTATCCAACAATAACGCAGCAGCTATCTCATTCTTTTCAACCACATCTTGCTGATGAATAAGGACTTTAGAACCAGGCTGAATGGTTGGAACCATGCTCGAACCTTCAGCAATCAAAAAGAAATATTCGTTTGAGTCGTTCGATATAAAATCCTTTGGTATTGCAACATACTCCGATATGTTTTCTTCCGCCAAGATTGGCTCTCCGCAAGCTATGTTTCCTATCACAGGAACTTTTACAGTATCTACATGGGCTAACGTTTTGGTTAATCCTAATAGGTACTCTTCGCTTACTCCTAAAGCCTTTGCCATTGGCGTTATATGTTCCAACGGGAATTTATAACGCTTAAGGAGATACCTTGAAAGCGAACTGGAAGATATTCCAACTTCTTCAGCAAGACCATTCACGGTAAGGTTCTTGATAGCCATCTGTTTTGCTATCCTATCTACAATGTCGTCATTTGAGAAAAGCATTTTATCACCTCCTCTCTGACTACTACAGTATATCATATATCGCTTCAAAAACGCAATATCCGCAACAAAAAAAGTGATTTCGCGAAAAAAATAAAAAAAATGCGAAAAAAGGTATTGCAGTTTTGGGATAGAGGGTGTAACATTAAAAACGTCGAAAGGCAAAACAAAAAAATAAAAAGAAAGGAGCTGGTTCGGATGCTCAATTTAAACGAATTGAAAGCCGAGCGAATCCGCAGAGGCTACAGTGCCGAGGGCTTGGCTCAAAAAATGGGCCACCGGAAAGACTGGATTTACCGCCGAGAAAATGGTCAAGCTGTTTTGGGTGCGTATGAATTTGTTGAAATTTGTCGTGCTATGGGCTGCACGGAAGACGAAACATTCTCTCTTTTTGCCCGTTTGTCCCACAATTGGGACAAAAAAGACGAAGATAATCTAATCCACCAATAGTGGGATGATTTGCTCTTTGAAAATTGAAATAGGAGGTCATGCCGTGGAAGAAACAATTATCTTGTTTCTAGCTGCTCATAACATGACGGTAGCTGAATTAGCTGACAAATATGAGGTTAGCCATGAAGAACTGCTGAATGCGTTGAGCGGAAGGAACAAGAACATGAAACACGTTATTAGGAGAATAACCATGGATATTAAAGGAGGAAGATTGAAATGACAGAAGAAGTGCAAGTTTTTAATTTTAATAGCCAACAAATCAGAGCCTTGACAATCGAGGGCGAACCTTATTTTGTCGGCAAAGATGTAGTAGACATTCTCGGGTACCGAAACGGTAGTCGAGATATTAACCGCCATGTAGACGAAGAGGACAGACGCAAAGCCATGGTCTTTGATGGTAACCAGAACAAGGAAACCATCATCATCAACGAATCGGGCCTTTACAGTTTGGTTTTATCAAGCAAATTACCGGATGCTAAAAAATTCAAGCGTTGGGTAACAAGCGAAGTTCTCCCCACAATCCGCAAACACGGAGCATATATGACGCCTGAAAAGATTGAGGAGGCTATTCTTAACCCCGATACAATCATTCAACTAGCCACTCAGCTTAAGCAAGAACGTGAAGGGCGTCTGATTGCCGAGCAACGTGTCAATGAATTGACCCCTAAGGCTGACTATTGCGACAAGGTGCTTGCTGACAAATCGCTAGTTACGATTACACAAATTGCCAAGGATTATGGGATGAGTGGTCGAGCACTCAATGCTATACTTCACGATTTGGGTGTTATCTACAAGCAAGGCAAAACGTGGTTACTGTATGCAAAATATCAGAAAACTGGGTGGACTCACTCCGAAACCATCATGGTTGACAAGAAAGACGGAACGCAGAAAGCCGTGCTCAACACTAAATGGACGCAAAAAGGTCGTTTAGGTTTGTACGAGCTACTTAAAACCCGCGGCATTCTGCCATTAATCGAACAGGAAGCGGTGAGCGCATGACGGACACAAGCCGTGCAATCACTATCACCATTGATGATGATTGTCTGCAACGACTGATCATCGAACGCCTGGATGAACTCATCAATCAAGATTTGTCAGGCGTAACGTGGTCACTAGACCAATTCAGACGTTATTGTTGTGCTAATAAGGCGAAAGACTGGGTAAAGGCTTTTATCTTTATCCCGTTCGCCGAAGAAATCGCCTTTGAAAACGGGGGATGGTTAATTTCCCCACGGGGTAAAGGCCATTGCGCAATTATTTTTGCAAAGCAGGCAAAGGAATGGATGGAAGAAAACCACCACAGAATCAATTGGAGAGAGAAACTGAAGAGATTGGAGGAAATTTAAATGAATGATAACGAAAAAGAACCGGTAGTACCGGTACCAGCTGGCGTTTTGGCGGCGCTTTTGGCGGCGTGCGCGCTTACGAATTGCAAGACGATTAACTACCACGGAATGTTTGAGATTATCTCCAATCAAGCCGAGGAAGTCGAAGAAGGACTAACCGGCACTATCAGTGCATTAACACTTTCATATGTAATGTTCGAGGTTGAAAAGACGCAAGGTGAAGAAGCGGCGAAAAAGCTGACGAACGAAATTCTTGGAAGATTCCAAGGCGAGAAGAAAGAAGCTCTTGCACGGTTTGCCGCTAGTACCATTAACGATTTCGAAAAAATGTATCGAGGTGAATGAGATGAACATCATTAAACAATTAAAATTGCGCAAGCTTAACAAAGAGCGTGAACACTTGCTCAGAGAGTTTACGGTCGAAGATATCACGGCGCAGGGCGTTTGGTCGCTTAGAAAAAGCCTGAACAAGGCCGCCAAAAGAGCATATCTGATGGATGGCTTGGAAAAACTGGATGCAAAAATTAAAGCAATCATGGAGGGATAATCATGAGCGAAATTAAAACAACAGAAAATGGCTTGGAAATTCAAGCCGGCAAAATCACATTGGAAGGCCCGGAAACGGAATACGTCACGCTAGCGGTGGTCGAGTACGATCCTTACGAGGGCATGGATTGCGAAGGAAACGAGAAAGACAAGACGCTTGTTCGTTTGCCGACATTCTGTCGGCAAGTTGACGAAGATGATAAGATCACGTTCAGCGGAAAAATCAACGTGGACACGAGACCTGAAAGCAAGCCGTGGAACGCTCCCGAAGAGTGGATCTGGACAGGGCACGTACTTGCCGAAGCGTCATACGAAGTCAGAGATCCTCGCTTGCATATGCTGCTGTTAGGATTTGACCAGAGCTTGACAAGTCTCCCCGTTGTCGAAACGAAAATTGAAGAGGTGAGAGTAGAAAACTAAACAAAAAACCGCCTTAAATAAAGGCGGTAAAAAATCTTAGGTTGCTTACATTATAGCACGAAATAGGAGAAATAAGAAATGAACAGTTTAACGACATTGGAAAATTTATCAGTCAGCTTCAAACCTGGCACGATTGATTTTCCGCAGGCGGAAGAATTGAAGAAGTTGGTTGCTGACAAATTGGAACAGACGAAAGGACTGGTCGCTACTGATGAAAGTATCAAGGCGACCAAAGCGTCACGTGCTGAGGTCAACAAACTTAAAAAAGCGATCGGAGACGTTCGCAAAGAGTATAAAAAGGCTTGGAACGCCCCATTTGAACTCTTTGAATCAACGCTCAGAGGGCTTGAGAAAGACTGTGACGATGCATCACAGGAACTCAAGCTGACCATTGACGGGTTTGAGGAAACACAAAGAGAAGAGCGCAAACAGAAAGTACAGGCGCTCATTGAAGAAATGGCGCCTAATTATGGTGTCAAGCCTGAAGATTTGCCTATTACAGACAAGTGGCTGCTCAAGTCAACGCCACAAAAAACGATCGTGCAAGAAATTGGCGAACAAATGAAGGTGCTCGTTAACCTGTACAAGGAGCGCGATGAGATTGTTAAGAAGTGCATGAAGAACGATCTTGCCCCGGCTCCGTACATTGAAATGCACAAAAACGGAATGTCATATATCGATGTGACAAACACGATTGAATCAGATTTAATCGACCGAGAAAACACGGCTGACCTCTTCAAGCAAGCAAAACAAGCCAAAATGGCCGAACAAAAAGCCACTATGGTAGATGTTGGAGATGGGCGCTTGGTTGATGAAAATGGAGAGGTTAAGCATGAGCTGCAACTCGTAACCTTTACGCTCAAAGGCACCAAAGAACAGCTCGACAATGTAGCCCGTTTCTGCATCACAAACGGTGTAAAAGTGGTCAAGGCAAGCGAGAGAGAGACGGTGATTGAGTAATGGAAAACAGCGAAGAAACAAAAGCCTTGTATAAAGCGTTGGGGCTTTTCAGGAAAAACATCAAACAACCAGCCAAAGACGGGAAAAACCCGTATTTCAAAAGCTCATACGTGACTCTTGAGGGAGTCATCAAGTCGGTAGATGAAGCGATGAACGGGACAGGATTGTCTTTTGTACAAGAAGTCGCAACGATCAACGGCTTGCCGTCCGTCAGAACCATGCTCATGCACGAAGACGGAGGCACAATGGCGACCGAATGGCTTAGCTTGCCGCTCAAACAAAACGCTACACCACAAGATGTCGGTTCGCTTATAACATATGCTAAGCGATACCAACTAGCAGGCTTCCTTGGCATTTCAAGCGACATTGACGATGACGGTAACCAAGCCAGTCAAAATTATCGTCAGATGCCACATAGCAGTCAGCCACAAGTGAGTGAGCAAGTGCTGGCAAAATGGAAACAGGCGATGGCTGATACGTGTCAACGCTTGGGCAAGAGCCAAAAAGACGTTATGGCTCTTATCAAAAAAGAGATTATCGAAAACAAGCGCTTTGCCAATTATCGAAGTTGGAGCGAAGAGGTAAAACGCAAGGCAGAAATCACAATCATGAAAGAGGAATTAGGAGGACAAAAGAATGAACAACGTTAATTTGATTGGTCGCTTGACCAAAGATGTCGATTTAAGATACACGCAAACAGGATTAGCAGTAGGACGCTTCTCCGTGGCGATCGACCGCCCCAAAAAAGACGGGCAGGATAATGGGGCAGACTTCCCAAATTGTGTAGCATACGGTAAAACCGCCGAAAATCTCGCCAATTACGTTCATAAAGGCGAGATGGTCGGGGTGACGGGGTGCATCCGGACAGGGAGCTACACTAAAAAGGACGGTCAGAAGGTCTACACAACTGACGTAGCCGTAACGAGTGCTCAATTTTTGAATCCGAGACCAAATGGTTATCAAAACAACGGAAATGGTTATCAAAACAACGGAAATGGTTATCAAAACAACGGAAATGGTTATCAAAACAACGGATACCAAAATAATGGCGGATATCAGCGACAAAGTGCGCCAAACTCGACCAATAATGGCAATTTTGGACAGAATAATGCACAAAATGCACAATATGGCTTTGATGAGAACGATTTGCCGTTCTGATAAGCAAACAGGGTGGGAGGGTAGGAATTGAAAATGATAGGAAATCCAAGAACTATCATCAAGTGGTTATTTGAACAAGATGAAAACAAAAAGTTTGAAATCAAGGAACTAAAGCCTAAGCGATCATTGACCGCAAACGCTTATTATTGGGCGCTGCTTAATCAACTAGCGAACGTTCTCAGGTTCGATAATCAAAAGCTGCACTTCATGATGCTGCAAAGATACGGGCAGTACGAAGTTGTCAGCGTACTGTCAAGCATTGATGTAAAAGGGTATTTCAGATATTACGAACCAATAGGACACGGATTCATAAACAACAAGGAATTTACTCACTACAAGGTGTATAAGGGGAGTTCTGAAATGAACTCTAAGGAGTTTTCTATCTTGCTTGACGGATTGGTCAGCGAATGCAACGAACAGAGCATAGTGACCTTAACGAAGAGTGAAAGAGAGCAGCTACATTTTATTGAAGGGTGTGATTAAATGGAATTTTGCATTATGAATGACAATTGCCCGTTTTGGCGGAATTGTCGAGAACCTGGACTTTGCCGGCATGAAATCTTTTTCGGGACTGGAAACAGAAGGCTATCGATTGAAGATGGTCTAGTGGTTTTCCTTACGCCAGAGATGCACAACATGACAAATTACGGAGTGCATTTTAACCGTGACTTTGATTTGAAGCTGAAAAAAGCAGGCGAACAGGCATGGATTGATTATTACGGTAAGAGCAAAGAAGACTTTATCAAGCGTTACGGAAGGAATTACCTTTAAAAAGGAGGATGCATATGCTACAGCACAGTTTCTCGGTTGAGGTTGCCAAGAAGTGTGGCGTCAACGCTGCAGTCTTGTTCACTAACATTTCTTTTTGGGTCGAGCATAACAAAGCTAACGGAGCAAACGAACACGATGGCAAGTATTGGACGTTTAATAGCATGCAAGCATTCACAACGCTTTTTCCGTATCTGTCAAAACGTCAAATCGAAACGGCTCTTAAAAAGCTAGAAAACGACGGACTGATTGAAACAGGGAATTACAACAAGCTTCCTTTTGATCGTACAAAGTGGTATACGATAACCGCCAAGGGCTACCGCATTTCACAAAAATGTGAAATCGATACAACATCAATGCAAAATGACATTTCACCAAAATGTGACACGAATAACGCAAAATGTGAAATGACATTTCACCAAAATGTGACACCAATACCATATATAAACACAAATATAAATACAGATGTAAACACAGACGTAGTCGTTGGTACTAATTTGGTTAACATAGCAGAGCAAACAACGAACGGCGGCGGCTTCGCCAAGGTAATTCAATTCTATCAAGAGAATTTCGGGATGCTTAGCAGCTATCTTTACGATGACATCAGGCAGACGTATGACGATTGGGAGCAAAAATCAAAAGAGCCTGTCGAAATAATGATCAAAGCTATGCAGATAGCTCTTGAGAAGAATGTCAGAAACTGGAGATTTGTCTCTAAGGTACTGTTGAACTGGGAAGACAAAAAGCCACAGACGTTAGCTGACGTAGAAGCGCTAGAAAAAGAACACGGAAGACAAGGACAACAAAAGAAGACGTTGACAGAACAGGCTGAAGAAGACCGTAAATTTAACGAAACATACGGATACTTCGCCGATGACTAGGAGGGAAAAGAAATGAAAAGCGTAAGTGATGTTTTAGGCGCTATAAAAGCACCACCAAAAGAATGCAAAGCTGCTTATCAAGCGTGGTTGCACAATCAGCAAATGACGGATGAAGAACGGAAAGCGTTCCTTGATAAGAAAGCCGAAGAAGTAACTCAAGCGGCATTAAAGGAGATCATGACTCCGAAGACGTGGGGCAAGAGCCTGTGGTCGGGCAACAAAGAGGTCAAATTTTCTTTTTCCGATTGGAATTATTCTAAACAAGAAAACCAAGAACTCGCAAAACAAGTGGCGATTCAAGCCAAAACGTTAAGCGACCAGCTCAAAACCGATAACTTCAATGTTGTGCTACTTGGCGGCGCCGGAGTCGGAAAAACATCACTTGCGATTGCGATGATTACTGCTTTAAGAAGAACCGGCAAAAGTGCAATGGTGATTTCTACAACGGAGCTTGTATCAAAGCTAAACCGTTCATACGATTTCAAGGATGCTCAAAGAGAAATCGCCAAAGTGGAGCAAGGGGCATATGACTGTGACGTGCTTCTGCTTGATGATCTGGGCACGGAAAGCGGCGGTCGAGTAAAAGAAATCAGAACCGACATGTACGACCTAATGTACCGTATCTCCAACGCAAGAACGAATAAGACAACGATTATCACTACAAACAACACTCCGGCAGAACTTGGCAAAATCTATAGCGAGAAAATCGTAAGCCGGTTGTTGCCGAAACGAAAAGAAAGATGCATCGATATGCACGGGCTGAGAGACGTAAGGGGGCTATAGCATGATAATCAGACAAGTTTATAATCACGAATACGCTAGCATAGTCGAAACGGACAGCAGCTATCTGTTCTTTGGTGGTCGAAACATCGGGGCCTTTAAAGTTGGCGAAGAACTGACCGCCCCTTGTGAACCGTACAAAGTCCTGATGAAATGGAACATCAGCAAAGTGGTCGAAAACATGATCAAGGGGGTATCTGATTGAAGTTTAAAAAAGTCAACGGCGGGTGCCTGGTATTGATTGCATTGAGCATTTGGTTCGGCGCCATCTGGCTCTTGTGCCGGTGGTTGGTAGGGGGTTAGGAGCATGCGTATCACGAAAGATTACGGGCTGACCGCATCCAAACTGGAGCATGATCTGCTGGCAAGGCTCAACAAGACGTACAAACCGGCGAAGAAGACGGTCGAGCATAAACCTAGAAAATACACTCACGTTTGGAAGAGAGGACTGATTAAACTGTGCAAAAAGAAGTGAAGCCGTACAAAGTGGATTATGAGCAAGACGGCGTGGTAAGCAACATCATAGTGCTTGCTGGCTCAGTTGAAGAAGCACTGAAGAAAGCTAAAGAAGAGTTGGAGGAAGAAAAATGAAATCGGAATTTAAGAACGGACATTTTAACGCATGCTATGGTGGAAACACGCTTTATGAAAAAAGCACGCTACAAGGCATGACAAAAGCGGATTTGATTGAATTAATCGAATGCGCACAACACAATTACGAAGTTCTGCTTGACGAACGCAATTATTTTCGCGACAGTCTTATCCTTATCGAGCAAACGTTGGAATTAGAAGGCGAGGAGGAACAAAAAATGAAATGCAGAATCAGATACAGAATGTATGATAAACGTGGTCTTATAGAGGGTGTTTCGGAGACCGAAGCAGATGATTTTGTAATCAAAAGAGGCTTTGTCGGCATTTGGACTGAGAAAAACGAAACTCCAATACCCGATATTTGGATCAACGTTAATGACGTGCTTACGATCAAACCAATCAAGGAGGAAGAAAAATGAAAAAAGATACGGTGACTTTAAAAACAGATACGCTTGCAGAACTCATGGGCATGGCTTTGCTTGCTGCTAACGCGGGGCTCTTGCCTGCAGATACGTATGAAGAGTGGTTCAAGCTCAGATTCAGACGGGAAATAGAGTTTACGATCGACGGCTTAAAAAATGGCTGGGGGCGCGAAGATATTGGTGCTTTGAACAATCTAACTGACAGTTGGGTTCAGCGCTTCAAAGCTCGTAAAACGTTCGAGAAAAATCTCGAAGCATGCTTTGGCGAAAAGGAGAAAGCAGAAGTCAAAACAACAATTGGCGAATTAGTAGGTTATTTTGACGGATTTTATCTTATTGACAAAGGGGAAGAAGGAACTTGGCTAACTGAAGAGGAGTACGAAACGGTGAAGTACCCTGAGCTGAATCCACTTGAGGCAAGGCAGTATGAGATACTGATGCACAAAAGAGATAAGGTTGAGGCACTGATCGAGCTAATGTATGACGTTATCGGATTTGACGAAGAACACTTCAAACCGTTTCCTTGCGAAGCAGCTAAAGAACAGTACTACCGTTTAGTCGAAGCAATCGTTAAAGGGGGCTGCAATAAGTGGTGAGGGTGCAGGCACAGTCGCATTTCGCAAAGAAAGTGGAGCTTGACGGGTACCGTTTCGATTCGCAGAAAGAAGCGACATTTTATCAGCGTTACGTCAAGCCAAGCGGCTACAAATTTGAGTGTCAGAAAAATTTCGTTTTGATGGATAAATACGAAGGCTTAGGCGTGGTCAATTTAAAGAGGACAGCGTACAGAGCTGATTTCGTGATTTATAACGAAGACGGGAGTTTAAAGCATGTGTATGACGTCAAGAACGGTTTTTCCGATTACGCTATTGATAAAAAAGCTAAGCTCAAATTTGCCATGTTTGCTCGCTTGTACGGTTTGCCGGTTGAGGTGGTGGTTATCAGAACGCATGACTTTAAAGCGACTATTACGGGAGCGACTAAGAAACTGGAACCCGTGATCAGAACCGACGTGAGTTACGATTGGCAAGACGTTGTTAAAACATCATAACGGGCGATTAGGCTCAATACTATTTAAAACAAGGAAGTGGTCACATGAATATTACTGAAGCGGTAAATGCAATTCTTAAACGTTATCCCGATTATGGTTATGACATTTTCTTAGACTTGAACGAAATCAAGGACGATAATCTGCAGGAAGCAGTACGGTTTATCGCAAGCATGAGGAAGTCGTGCTGCGCAAAGCTGCCACGCGTCAGAAAAGTTAATCGGGAAACTCTTAAAGCAATAATTGAAGAAGGGTACGTTTATAAAGATATTGCCAAGGCAACAGGGCTGGCAGAATCAACCGTTGGAATGAAAGTTCGGGACTATGGTCTGAGAGAGCTTTATCATCAAATGCATTCCGACATCAGAGGTGGCGGCGTGCCGGTGATTTGTCTGAACATTGAAACGGGCGAACGGAAGACGTTTAAGTCTATCAATGCAGCAGAAAAGGCTTTTGATTTTAGAGAAGGCTATATTAAAAACAAAGTTAAGGGCGGCAGATGCTATATAGGAAATGGCTGGGAGTTTAGACGAGCTAATTGAGGAGTGAAGAAATGAAAATTGAAAAAAATGAGAACTATCCATCACTGACGATAGACGAACAGGAAACCGTCCTTACTTGGGATGCAAAGGAGCGTGCGTGGCATATATGCACTGACTACCCGGCACACGCACGCAAGTATGAAGCGGCGCTTGATGAGTCCAAGCCTGTCAAAAAGGGCTACCGAGACGGGGGGGCGCTGGTTATGATCGATGGGTATCTGAATGAGAACACACATACGGTTCGAATCGGTAAGAAGCGCCGTTACTCTGATGAGCAAAGGGCCAAGATGGCAGAACGACTTAAGATTGCGAGGGAGAAAAAATGAAGATTAAGGAATTTAGCAAGAAATATCAAGAAGAAAAATGGCGTAAAGCGACGCCACAGGAAAAGGAGATGTACGAATGTTGCGTGAGCATGAAAATTATGAAGAAGACTCTTGAACTTATCATTACAAAACATGAACAGGGGGAAGCGACTGTCGAAGACGCATACAAGTTGGTTGACGACGCCATTTGTGCGTTAATCGACGCAAGCCAACTCCTTGAATGCATGATAAAAAAACAGGGATAGCAGGGATAGCACGGAGCTGACAGAACGTCTTAAGATTGTGAGGGAGAAAAATGACAGATAAAATTAACGAATTTAAAAAAGCGTTTGACGAACGTACAAAAAACGGTTTGAAGGAAGGCGATCAGCCGGGTTTCGCACTTCGTTGCATGATTGATAGAGTAGAGTGCATTTTTGAAACAATTGGCGAACTTACCGAATACAGATCGTTTACAAGTACCAAGACGGAGAAAGACTTGATGACTGAGCTATATTTAGGAGGAACAAGCCTTTTGAGCTATTTCAAATATTTCGATGAAGATTATACGGAGTATGTGGAGATGATAACGAGAAAAGAGGAAGAGCAATGAACAGCACGAACAACTATGACCATCCAAAACGCTATACAGGTGAAGATGGCAAAGACTTAATCGACCGCATGGAAGAGGGACTGATTCCCGAAGAACAAGTACGGGGTTTCCTGAAAGGAAACGTCCTAAAGTACGTGGTGAGGTATGAAGATAAGGGCGGAATGGACGATTTAATCAAGGCGAACGAATATTTAAGACGGTTGATTGAGTTTGAAGATGGAGGAGACAACGATGATTAAAACAATGCTCGGAGAAACGGTATCGGAGTTTGACGATTGCGTAGTTATCGACCACGGAGGTCGCCCGATCTGGCTGGACAAGGAAGAATTCGAAATAATCAAGCTTCCTGAACTCAACGAAGACGAACAAAAATATTATGACGAGGTGAAGAAAGCAAAGAACGGCGATAAAAGAAGAATGGTATCGCTTGTAAATTTCGACGTTATGAATTTGGGTTTGACTTTTGGATACGGTAGTTATTACAGAATTATCGAAGCAATCATTAAAGGCGGCTATAACCGCCACCACTAGAGAGGAAACAATGAGTGACAGGCTTATAAATATTGAAGACGGTTTGATAAAACCTTTGTTATCTCTTCTTTTAAAAGATAAGACAACGGGTGAGAATATAATCTGGGCTACTGACACGTATCCTGTTTTTATGGATGAAAAAGACATCTTGCTGCATAGTGAAGCGATAAGGCCAAGAGTTGAAAAATCTTTAGATGAGCAAAAGACAAGAACAAAAAGGAAAGCAGAAGTCTTCACGCCTACCTGGATATGCAACCGCATGAATGACAACATCGACAAAAGCAGCAAAACAAAAACGTGGAAAGAGTACGTTGATTCAAGAGTACTGGAAATCACTTGTGGCGAAGCGCCCTTCCTGGTTTCAAGATACGATACCGCTACAGGGGAACCGATACCTTTAAAAGACAGGGCGGGGCTTCTTGACCGCAAGTTAAAAGCTGTTGGCAAAAACACCGGTGTTTATGATGAGTGGCTTAAGTGGGCGATCAGGGCGTTTGAATCGTCATATGGATATGAGTATCAAGGTGACAATCTTTTGATTGCTCGTATCAACTTGCTGCTTACATTTGTTGACTACTATAAAGATCGTTGGGAAGAAGAACCAGGCAAGCGGTTGTTACGGCACATCACAAACAAAATCGTATGGAACATATGGCAAATGGACGGCTTAAAAAACACGGTGCCGCTCAGAGAAGACAGATGCAGAATACGTGACTGGCGCAGAGATAAAACAGTTATGTTCATGGGTTGAAAAAAGTAGTATAATAGAGTCATGGAAAATTACCCTTTATTTTTTTTAAGAAAGTCTATTGATTAGGCTTTTGATTGATTGATGAACATGGCTTAAAAAAATAAGCCATGTTTTTTTATTAAGGAACGGTGATATATACGGAAGAAAAATATTTGTTGAAATACAGCAACACAAAATACTACAAGCGAAATGGTCAAGGGAATATCCAAGGCACAACAAGCAACATCGAGATTGCTGGGGAATGGTCCTTTCATGAATTGCAAGAAAAAGGATATTTAGACATCATCAGAATCAACAAAAGGAGCGTGTTAAAATGAATTACATGTTAGATGAAGGAGCATTCAAACCAGAGTATGCGCATGCTGAAGACGCAGGGATGGACTTGAGGACGCCGATTCCGTTCAGCGTTTTGCCACATTCAAGCTATACGATCGATACAGGGGTTCATGTGCAGCTCCCACAAGGAACTGCAGGAGTATTAGTTTCAAAAAGCGGATTGAACGTTAAGCACGGTATCACGTCAACGGGGCTTATTGATGAAGGCTACACGGGATCAATCAGAGTGAAACTGTACAATCATTCTGAACGCCCGTATCAATTTCAAACAGGGGACAAGGTTTCTCAACTGGTGATCATTCCAGTTTCTCACGAAACGTTGAAAAAAGTGCAAAAATTCCGTAAGACCTCACGTGGGGACAACGGTTTTGGCAGTACAGGCAAGTAAATTTTAGAAAAGGGGTAATCGTTTTGAATTTGAGAAAAGTCAACGCGGCAAAAACTGCAAGACGAGTAAAAGTATTTCTGAGGGAAGATTACCCCGTTTTGCTAGCAAGAGCCGGAGTTTCGCATGATTTTTTGGAATCAGAAGAAGAAGGCACTGAATTTCTTAATCAGGTAAAGGAAGCATATTCCAAATGTTTGCCGCTACATAAACAGATTATCTCGTTAAGGCTCAAGCGAACGACCGATTACAACATTGCAAAAGAAATCGGCTATGAGATTACGCAGACGAGACAATTCAAAATTGCGGCATACGTAGAATTTGCAGAACGTTTAGCAGCATTGAGTGACTTTGATTTAAGAGTGTGGTAAAATGAAAATAGAATCACTAGAATAAAACAACAAAAAACACGGTCTTTTTTTGAACCGTGTTTTTTTATTTTCCTCGTTTTTTTGTTTTTTTCAGGATTTCTGTTTTTGATTTTTTTGATTTCAGATTTCCTAATTTTGAATTTTGGATTTTCTGATTTTAAAAAATAGTTCCTCCTGGGCGCCAATTATCGAAATCAGAAGCGGCGATTATCAGTATTAGTTTTATACTTTTGCTTTTATGCCGTTTTTTCTTTTTTATTTTTTTATTGTTTTGTTTTTTTGCCGTCTTGAAATGCTGCACAAAAATGCAAAATTTTTCAATTTTTGATTTCCTGATTTTGAAAAATGGGCTTGACGAGCCTATAAAAAGCCGATTTAGAGGCGGCAATTATTGGTACGAAGAATAGACTTTGTGCGTAATGCACAATGGCCATATAGAGCCGACAAGCACGCTTAAAAAAGCCTGTAACGTGCTTAAAAATGCACGGGGGCAAAACTATCAGATGAGCTTAAAACGTCTTAAAATGCATTACAGAGCTTTTAACTTCTCGTCGATTGCATCCCTCAACGCTTGCAGGTCTTCACGGTAGCGGTCAACACCGACAGCGGCAACCGCTTCGATAGCTTTAGCTGTGGTCATGCGTGTAAAAGCGCGGGCAGCCGATTTTTGCTTCCTGTAGTACACTTGTTCAGGATTGCTGGCATCGTATTTCTGCACTGCTTTAAGTTGTGCTTCACTTGTTTTTTTCGTTGTTTATCTCTCCTTTATTTAACTTTATGAATCGTTGTTGGCAGATCGTCGGGGGAACTCGCGTTAATATAGACGGGTTCAATCCACTTCAAAATCCGCTCACGCTCCGCACTGTCTCGTTTCCCCGTCCAGAAATGCGACCAGTGGCCACGCCTCAAGTGTGGGCGAGGGCGTGCGTGCTGCTTATGGTCTGCGCTTTGGGTAGTGCGCACAGTATATGAGCGGTTACGCTTAATCGTGGCGCCTACACGTATCCCAACATCCCAATGCCTAACTGGGCGTTTATCGGTTGTTTTGCTTGTCTTCTTTGCCGCCGTGGTTGGCCTGCGTTCTTTGATGTCCGCATTGGCGGCGCAAAGGTATAGTAGTAACTGCACTACCATTTTAGATGCTCTCGTTGTGGCACTGTTTGGTGAGCGGACAAACTCAGCGCCATAACGTTGAGCTTCTTTAACGCTTAGTTCTTCGCTTTCGACCGACAAATC
>Ga0310695_10002686_pt1 | contig 36863 bp, 50 predicted proteins | sample RumenRJG_04DNA_FD_203882 | JGI IMG/M metagenome (GOLD analysis project Ga0310695, IMG submission 203882) | Bovine rumen microbial communities from Lethbridge, Alberta, Canada - RJG_04 (v2) (version 2) | ecosystem: Host-associated > Mammals > Digestive system > Stomach > Rumen | place: Canada... | reverse complement strand
ATCTATTAACGTAACACCGATACTGGTGGGTACGATATTCTTTTTCTGGTGAGCAATGTATCCGCGTTTGAATAAGAGTTCAATGATGGCAGCTCGAGTACTTGGACGGCCAATACCATTGGCTTTCATAGCAGCTCTCAATTCCTCATCTTCCACTTCGTTACCTGCAGTTTCCATTGCTCTTAACAATGTAGCTTCAGTATATAATGGAGGAGGTGTAGTGGTGCGGGTGGTAAGTGTCGGTTTATGTGGACCTTCTTCTCCCTTTTCGAATGCCGGTAACATCTTACCTTCCGGTGAGCGTCCAAATACCTCATACCATCCAAGATCAAGAATCTGGTTACCGGATGTTTTGAACTCTACTTTATCCACTTTGCCGGTTATTGAGGTCACAGATTTGACACAATCCGGATAGAAGATGGCAATGAAGTGTTTGACGATATCATCGTAAAGATTTATTTGGGCATCAGTCAATACTCCGTATGGTGTTTTACCGGTTGGTATGATGGCGTGGTGATCCGTGACCTTTGACGAATCAAAATATTTTTTATCCTTACGTAACTTATTGAGATTCAATTTCGAAACATAATCGGAATATCCAGGTAGACCACGTAGGATTCGTGAGCAATCCCCATAGACATCTTCCGGTAGGTAGGTGGTATCAACACGCGGGTAGGTTACCAACTTGGCCTCGTATAAAGATTGGAGTGTTTCCAGGGTGGATTCCGCGGAATACCCATACTTCTTATTCATATCCACCTGTAGACTGGTCAGGTCGTACAAGCGCGGAGGTGCCTCGTTGGCTTTCTTGGTGGTTACACCGGTTACCTTGAATGGTTTACCCTTAATGGCATCGAGGTCATCCTTTGCCTCATCTTTATCCTTATAGGAGCCCTTGGTGGCCTGAAATGTTGTATCCTTATATATAGTAGAGAGGACGTAATAATCCTCCGGAACGAAGTTATCAATCTCCTCCTGTCGTTTTACGATCATTGCCAAGGTCGGTGTCTGTACACGTCCCACGGAGAATGTTTGTCCTCTCATACCACCTGTAAGTGTATAATAACGGGATGCAGTCATACCAATCAGCCAATCACCACATGCACGAGCAAGACCGGCTTCGTATAGATGTTGGTATTTGGATTGATCCACCAGGTGACTGAATCCTTCCTTGATTGCCTCATCGGTCATAGAGGATATCCAAAGTCGCTTCACCGGACATTTGGCTCCGGTTTGCTGGAGTACCCAACGTTGAATCAATTCACCCTCCTGTCCGGCATCACCACAGTTGATAATCTCATCGCTGGAGTTGAACAGTTCTTTGATGATTCCGAATTGTTTACGGACACCATCATTATGTTTGAGTGTAATCTGGAAACGATCCGGAATTAATGGTAATTGCTTAAAGTTCCAAGCCTTCCAATCCGGACGGTACTCGTGAGGAAGTTTCAACTGACATAAGTGACCAAACGTCCAGGTCACTCGGGTAAATGCTTCAAGAAGGACCGAAAATCCTTCATAATATCCATCTTTAACATCCTTACAGCCAAGCACTTTCGCTATATCCTTGGCTACTGATGGTTTCTCTGCGATGCATGTAATGATTTTGGGCATATTATTCGTATTGATTATTAATAATTCGAAAGAATCTGAATAATTCCAATTATGGTGAATGCAACGGTCACTACAATGGCCAACCAGTTGGGTTTCACACCCGGTATCATCCGGAGTTTACCATTAAGGTCCCGCATATATACAGGACCGCCACCAGTGAAGGCCCAATATATGATACTGCTGGAAAATATGACGAGTAATAGTATATCTAAAAGTTTCATGTTTAAATATATGAAATTTCCGAGATTATTTAGGTGGATGCTAAAATACTTATTATATATCTATAGAAACATAAAACAATATATATGAAACCTCTTTTTGATTTTATTACAGAGCAATCAGATGATAGTATTTATTACAGATTGGCCAAGAATATGTGGGCTTGGAATGCACATCGTGCCAAACCGGAGGCCATTCGTTCTGCAATTCGCAAGTATGGTATTACACAAGATAATCCACGTCGTGGTCTTGTAAAATGGTTCAAAGCCAATTACCCACCGATTCCTGATAATAGCAAGGAGGTTATTAAACGTTCTCAATGGAAAATCGAGGAACTCGTTGGACAGACCGAGAACCAGATTATGCACCCTCACTATGATGAGATAGTTCGTTATCACTGTGCACATCCAGACAAGCGTCATGATGTACTGCTCATCTTCGAGTGCTCCAACAAGAAACCCTATAATGACGACTCCAGTAAGATCCCATACCTTCGTATCTTCGATGATTGCTGTGATTTTGCCAATGCCGACTATGGTTTGATACCATACGCTTTCTGCGAACTGTATCCATATCGTTATGATGAATGGGACCACTACTCCGAGGGTGAATATGGAGCTTGGTGGTACCGCGAGGTTTCCAAGATTAACTTCAAGATCTTTATGGATGCTTGGGGATATAAGCGTGCTGTTGTGGTTATGCAGAATCCACATCCACGTCAGTTCCTCAAAGAGATTAAGGAACAAAACCTCTTTGGATGGGGTGATAAGTTGGACTTCGTTACTGACGATGCATTTGACAAGGAGATGAAGAGTAAGTACTCGGCCACATTTGGTGGTACCGGTCTTATTGTTACCCGTATGTTGGGATTGCCTGAGACCAAACTCAAAACCTGTAAGCTCGTCAAGAAGGCACTTGAGGCTGTTAATGCACCCAAGGAGCAGATCGATCGTATTGCAGAAGTATATAAGGTAATGAACAAGGCAGATAAGTCGGACGATAGCCTCGGTAAGGCTCTTAAAGCAGCAGGTCTCAACACGAAACGTGCGTACGCAGAGTGGCCATACGGTGAGAAGAAAGATGAGAAAGACGAGAAGGATATAAAAGAATACTTCCTACCATTCTACAAGACGACTCCGGTTATGGAAGCATCCCAACAGGATTTCCAGTCCAAACTCACCAAACTTGAAAAGGAGCTGGATGATCTGGATGTGGATAAAGTAAAAGATGAAAAGATCGAAAAGGATCTCGGTGAGATCAATCTTGTCAAGAATCCGGATGACCTCTATACCATCTATGAATGGGCTTGGCCGTGTGGTAAGCTCCTTTATTGGATGCTCGACAAGAAACTCGATGTCACCCTTCAAAAGGACTATGACACCCTCAAGGCATTTATGAAGAAACAATCCAAGTGGGGTTGCATTAACGAATACTTCTTCTACTACAAACCATTGGTTGAGAAACTGGGTTGGAAAGATAAGGAGGTCGAGGCAAACGCCCTCAAGATTCACTTCATTGAGAACCACAAGGACATTTTGAATTTCGATATAAAAGATCACTGGGCATAATATGAAACCCCTATTCCAATATATTATAGAGGCTCGTGGTGTTGTTACTGGTAGCAATTCTTGGTCCAGCCTTGTGGACTATCTGGTGGGTATATACACCAACATACCGGATAATGAGGACTACTTTGTGGATCGCTCCGTACTTCCGGGTTGGATGGATGAATGCATCATCCGCAAAATGGATTGGATTGCTGGTGGAATTGCATCATACGCAGACGACGAGTCTGCTCTGATTGGCAACCGCATGTCTGTAACCATCAAGTTGTCCAACTGGTTGAGTTCTGACAAAAACAAGATTCGTACTACCCTTGAGCATGAGTTCCAACACGCATTCGATGATTGGATTGGTAGGTATCGCCGTGGTAAAAATACATTCCTTGACGACGACTACTGTGTACCCATAGGATATGAAAGTCCTGATTTTGATGACATCAACTACTGGGACATCCTCGTAAATCCCCAACAATGCACCTTCGATCATATGTTCTACCTGCTCCGCGAAAGTACATACTGGTTCTCACCTACAGAGATCAATGCGTTCCTCCGTGAGTTCTCCATATATATCAAATCGTACGCGGCAGCTCACGGTAACCAATGGGACTGGAACGATATTCATGATAATCCCAACAACGGTGCATTGCCATTGGTTGGCATGGAGTTTCTCCATTACGTATACGACAACATTAGCAAGTACACCGGTATTGACAAAGACGATCTCTCCTGGGAATATATTATGGAAGGTCTTAATATGCACTGGGCTGATATCGTGTTTGGTCACAAATTTCCCGGTAAAGACAAGCACGCGTTCCGTAAAGTCATTGGAGAGATCATTAAGAAGAAAACCAGTAAGGCTATGAGTCGGTACATGAGGGTCTTGAAAGATTCCGGTGCCGAACTGGTGAATATGCCGGAGTGGTTTAAGTAATTTTAGTTACAATCTACATCTAAAAAAATAAAAAAACAATAATGGAAACACTATTAACTTATATTAATGAAGCCGAGATCCCAAACCAAAACGAGATGACAGAAGTTCCTGCCGCATACCAAGGTACTCTATTAGGTGTGTTCTGGAACAGTATTCGCACCGTTGCCGAAAAACGCACAATGGGCTGGACGAACTCCTCAAAGATTAAGGAACCGGTTATGGCTTATATAAAAGCCAACCAAAGTGTACCTACCCTTACCAAGTTTGGTACTGGTAAGAAACTGCCTTGTAGCGATATGGTGAGATTTATATCGTGCATGTTGGCTAACATTAAAAGTCTCCAATTCCAGCGATGTCCAGTATATGCAGCGGGAAATTGATAAGATTCTCACGGATCTTGACCTCGACACCTATCTACATATCACCATTGGAGATGTTGATGAGTTTATCGATAGTTACCTGACCGACGTTCGTTGGGGTGTACAGTACTACACCAATAAGGTCACCAAGCCTTTTGAAGGTATCCAAATCAGTTGGTCTAAAGGCCACATTGATATGAAAATGTAATACCATAAAAATATTAAAAAAGGACCTCATTGAGGTCCTTTTTTTGTTATTCAACCTCCCACCAATCGCTTAACCTTCCCTCCGGATAGAACACAAAGTGTAGTGATCCATCATCGGTCATATATTCGATTTCGGTTCCAAGTTCCCGCTCGTTGGCATCTACCTGAATAAGAGAATCCATAGAGTAGTATGTGGGGAATCCCATATCATTTACCACTTCTATTTCGTTACTGTCCGGTAAGTATTGTACGTCCATTATGTTATTTTTATTCATTAAAATATTCAGGACAAACCCCTTCGATTGCACTTTTTACATCATCTTTCCATTTTGTATGGAGGTTCGTAAAATAAAGGAGGTCACATAAAATAGTGATTGCATTTTTATCGGATCTAACTGCATGACACATACCAACATCTTCAGCAATCCGATCTTCTATTGTTTGTCCTTTGAATGTTTCTTTATTTCTCATTTAACAATTTATCTTAATTGCATAACCTTGTTTAGCGTATTCAATCAATGTATTCACATCAACCTCCTCTTTTTCCCATTTAGATCTATAATCAGAAAGATATGTTTTTTCCTTCAACGAACTCCAAGAAGAACAATCACGTGCAGATTTTGAATCAATGTCATATATGGCATCCATAAGTGGCTTGTCTTTAGCCACACTGATTTTTATCTTGGTATTCATTATTTCAACCCAACATTTTTCATGAATAGATCGGTGATCACATCCAGGTTCATCATGATCTGTTCGTGAACGTCCATCTTGTGTTCGGTTTTCTGGCGTGGCCAATCGACCAGGATGACCTCGTACTCACAGCGGCCCCAAAACTGATACTGGGATTTATCCTTAATGAATTTACGACACTCCTCAAAGGTAACCGGCTTGATTTTCTGGTCGTTGTACTCGTCGATCAAATACGGCATCACATTATATGATTCGAATTTATCGGCGTTGAAATTGAAATTGATTACGTTAAACGGAGTAGCTTTTTCTGGATTAATTTTCTTTGCCATATTTATTTATTTTTATACGTTTCTACCATTCTCATAGACAAACTTGCAGGTGGGAAAGCGAAGGCTGATATTACCATCCTTATCGGTGGTCTCCTCGAAGTACTGCACCGTGATGGTCTTACCGATCAAGTCCTCCGGATGTTCCTTATACTGACGGCGCTGTTCGAGTGACCAACCGGAGCCCACACTAACTCGGTTACCCTTGTGAGTGATGTATGCATTGGTCATTACTTCCTCTTCAACTTCTTTACCATCTTTGATAACACGGAAGGGACCGAACTCTACATCCTCGACCACATACTCGGCATCCTTGAATGCCTTAACCTTGAGCATAGAGTCACTGCGCTTGCATATTGTGGTGTCATTCTTACGAATCACAAGGCCTTCCCATCCCTTGGCTTGTGCCTCATCGAATCGTTCCTGGAATTGTTGTTGGTTCTCGATCACCACCATTTCCACCACCTGAATCATTTGAGCTCCACCATATTCTTGTCTATCCTGATTATAGGTCAACTCCCAATCAAGCAATTCCTTATAGCGATCGAAGAATTTACGGTCAGTATGTCTGGCTTTGAATTCATCGAGAGTCATCATATCGAAGACCTTATACTTTGGATTCTGGATGGTGTGATCCTTACGGGTGATCTCCTTGGTGATGGCCTTAAAGTTCTCGTTGCCCATAGAGTCCACAATACACATTTCTCCATCGAATACAGTATTCTGCATTCCCAGTCGTTGTAATTGAGCACCGATTTTATCAAGAGTGAAGAACTCCTTACCCTGACGGGAGAAGAACCGGATGTTACCTTGATGGTCAATCATCGTGATACAGCGCACGCCGTCTAACTTCCTCGAAGCCAACCACATATCCTTCTGGAAATCCACCTTGTTCTGACGTTCAAAATAGACATTGCACAGACTCACCTCGAAGATAGGGATAAGATCCGGGATGACCTTGTTAATGGACTTGGCATCCATACGAATCTTCAGGTTCTTGTCCAGGATATTATAGAGTACCTCGCGGCAATTCTCCGGCTGATTACAGATGGTGTTATAGATGGCTTCCAGTGCATTGTGCCCAGTGAGTGACCGGTTTGCAAGTTGTTCCAACAGCTGCATTACATCCATCTCATCACTAAAGATAGAGAGACTGGACTGATTGGCAACCCACTTCTTTACCTGCTCGGAAGTCACACCGAACTTAATGTATGGTGAATATGTATTCAGGAGAGCCCAACGAATCCACCACTTTTCGTTCTCCGTGATGTTAAGAGCGTTGTACCAACCATCAAGACGCTGGAGTTTATCCTTCGAACTATTGGTTTGATTGATGAACTCACATCCACTACGGATGGTGTCGAGGATTTCGAAGTTTGTTTGTTGTATAGAGGTGTTCATAATAATTAACTTTTTCGCCGTGTTTATGCTTTACTGATGATATCATTAAACGCTTGGTTTTCGTCGGAGACGTATGGAAGTACACGTCCATTGGTACGATCAACTCGAATCTGTCCCCAACCCTCCACATAGAAGTCAGCCATTTTCCATTCGGAGTTCTCGCATGTACGAAGGAACAATGCCTTATGATGTTCGCGGGTGAGGAACATATCACCAAAATCAGCGGTTTCTATTAATTTCTGTATATCCATAATGATCCCATTTTGTTCAAATATATATAAAGGAAACGGTGAGAATATTAACTGGGTATTTCCAAAAAATAGGATGTATATAAAATCTCCTCTATAAAAGACGATCTCACCGTCCCCTGTATAACTATTAAGGGACGGTGAGATCTTTTGTTAGGGAGCGAATTATCGCGCTTAAATCGAATGTTTGAGGTCTACTTCATTGACCAACTTCCCAGCATGTGCTATATGGAACACTTCTGCGAGGGTGATGTAGAAGAATTTTTCATCCTTCCAATAACCGAATGTGAGGTCATTACCAAGAAACTGGGTGATGATATGTTCCGGTTGAAACCCATCTTCGAAATGGAAGTGATCATATATATGTGGGACGTTGCAGTTCATTGTATACCTTAGTCGATATTTTTAAAGAAGCTCACGCGGCGATTGATTTTGGACTCCAAATCGCCAAAGGCAATCTTCTTACCCTTACCGGTGACAGTGAGCTGATCTTCCTTGACACCCAGTTTAATAAGGGCATCTGCAACGGATTGAGCACGTTTCTCGGATAGGGTCTGGTTGTATTCATCCGAACCGGAGGCATCGCAATAACCGGCTACTGTGAAACTGACAGTGGTATCCTTGCTCATAATCTTGGCGATCTCTTGCAGACGGTACTTCTGATCCTTGGGGATGTTATAACTATTTAATGGAAACTCAATGGAGAATGGTAAGGCATACATAATATCCTGGTTAGCCTTAATATCGTTGATGATACTATCCAATTCCTTTGCGTGGGTATTATCCTTTTCATTCAAGACAACCACCTCTTTTTGCTGATTCTCCAAATTGGCGATCTTTTCGAGAAGTGCTTTTTCTCGAGGAGTACACTTTTCATGTTCATGGGAGATGCTATCCATTCTTTTCGTATACTCATAACTATCGATCTGAGCCAATTCGTATTGCTCGAAGATAGCCTTGTCTGATTTGGTTAGGCCAAAATTGTATGCATAACCAAGTCGAATGAATAGATGACTGGTGGATAGGCTACGTCGAACATCTGCAGTAACATCAATACCGAGTTCTGTATAAATAATATTATGTTCGCATTCGATCCAACGATAACCAATACCGGCATCTGCGTTTAATGCAACCCAGCCGAATTCATCGTTACCGATAGCGGCACCACCATCCATAAATCCATAGAAGTTCTTACCATACTGGAAACCAACCAGTACCTGGGTATAGCGATCGTATGCATTTGTATCGGAAGTGAATACTCCAGGATACTCCACAATACCGCGGAATGCCCAACGATCGGAAAGTTGTTTACTTGCACGAAGTCCAAGACCCCAGTTGAAGTCCTGACCAAGCATAATGTTGTCGAATTTCATTTGTTCGGAGACAGTCAGGTTACCACCAATGGACCAATTGCTCCAGAAACCGGGAGTAGGTTGAGCAGAGATGCTAAAGAACATCATAACTGCTGCGATAAAAGTTAGAATTTTCTTCATTTGTAATTTTTTTATTTGTGTTTTTTAATAATAATTTATACAATTCTGGTTTCAAACATCAACATAAACTGCTGACGTGTAAGGGTACATCCAGCAGCACCCTTATGGCCACCACCGGCGTAGTTCTCCTTGAGCCATGCACCACAGTCAAACTCTTCATCCTCGTTGACGTTGTACATACTCATTATAATCTTGTCGTTGTTGGCATCCACCTTGAATACCAACCCATGAACGATATCGGTACCACGGAACATTTTGAAGGATCCACTATAGAAACGATCGGTGGTGATGATGGCACATGCCTTACGGTCGCCATCCTTGGTACGAACAATCCAGTTGGTATCTCCGTGGGTACGAATAGCTCGCTCGGTGCGTTCGTTATCGAGTTGATATACAATACATCCGTATGAGAAGGCATCGTCAGCCATAGTATTATGAAGACCCTTCCTATCCAACAGGGCACCTACCCATTCATAGAACCACTTTACCTTGAGGTTGGATTTACGGGTCACACCGGTATTGAAGGACAACAATGCATCTTCAGCCTCTTGGCTGTCATACTCGGGTTTGCTCTTGTAGGACCACGAATCGTAGTCTGAAAGCTTCACCAGATAATCCGAGGGTACACACATTGCTGTCTTGACACCGGACTGAATAGCCCATTGATCAGCAAGGTAATCCCACGTATTCAACAGGGCGGACTGATCGGTACGGCGAACACCAGGTGCATTGCGGAACTCTTCTGTCTCGGAAGCCTTGATGATGGGATGGTGGTGATCACACCAGTGGAAGTTCTGATCGAATGCTTCGTACATATGGTTCATAGCTTCCACACTGTTGAAGGAGATGTCCACCATAAACACAGCTTCGAACTTATCCCACTTGACCATACGTGGTTTCTTATTGGATGGATTGCGTACCCATTCAACCAGTTCGTCCCAATCGGCCGAGAGGTCTGCATAGTTGACACCATAGAACTCGAATTCCTCCGGTTTGAACACGGTGTTGTTGATGACAGGAAATCTGGTCAACCAGGCCTGAACAATGCCGGCGGAGCATACTCCATCATTATCCTCCCGGTGATAAATTACAAGTATTTTTTTCATATTATTCTGTTTGTATTTCTTTGAAATTCTCGAAAAAATCCTGTTGGGTACGAATGAAGTGTTTGGCATCCTTGTTCTCGTATGCCGGTTGGTAGATAACGAAACCCTTTTTCCACTCACCATCAACCTTCATCATTGCATTCGGATCGATGAGAATATAGGGCTTACCTGTTTTAGTGTGTATGAATTTACGTTCGCTCATACTCAATCCTCCTTCAGTTTAGTTGATAACATCTTCAGGTCAGGACTCTCTTCCCAACCGATACCGTCGTTGGTGATCTCCGGGTCGCCATCTTCTTGGATGTTTGCGAGAAGATCTCCATTGTACTTGCTGTCGAACCTCTCAACCTCGGCTTTTTCGAGAGCTTCCTTTTCGCTATCAGCATTCACTGCTATTTCCACGTAGGTGTGATAGTTAAAACGAACTGTGTATCTTGCCATAATGATTAGTTTTAGTATATTTATATATAAAGGAAACCGGTCAAATATTAACCGGTTTCTTGTGCTAATTTATCGAACTCCCTGAGTAGAGCTGCTGTAGCTGTGCGGATACCTTGTTCCCGGTCTGGTCCACCGGAGTAGCATACTCGAACTGCATGCCTACCGTGTTTGTTTTTGATGGTTACATATATATCTCCATCACCACCACGGATTAATGTAAGTTGAGCCGGTTCGATGTCACAATTCGCAGATTCTAACCAATACTCACCGGTCATATTATCCGAGTTTTTTTCTGATATCCAACATCATCTGGTCAACGAGTGACTTATCAATGGCATCCGGAATGTTGGATCGTTCGATGGCATGTTCCATCCTTTCAATATCACCGGTAGCAATATCCATAAGTTCTTCGTATTCAAACTCATGTGCACGAACTCTTAAAAGGAACTTGTCATCGATACCCTTACGGTTCACATTATAGGTTCCACCTTCTGCGATTTCGGTGCAGGTTCGAACCAACCGGATGCACTCACTCATATTCTTGGCGTCGTACGACTTACCGAGGTTGGATTCGTAACGAACCGGATTGCGTTTGGCTTCCCATTCCTTCTGGTTCTTGTAGTCCTTGCAGTGAACTGTGTATGCATCCCTATTGAAGAACAATGTACCTACAGATGTCAATCCTTTGGGGAGGTTATTGACATGCACATCGTTACCATTAGGTTTGCAGAATCCACCAGGGTAGAGGAATACTGCATATGCATCTCGTGCGTGATTGAGTTTGGCCAGGGAGATGTTTTCCTCCTTCAGGTGGTTTATTTCAAGCCACTCACGAATGGGTTTAGTGTCATTGTTGCATGTGACATAGCAGAAATCCACTGGTGTTTTACGTTCGAGGATTGGTTGATTAATCATCTTATTCAGGCCACGTGCCTTACGAATCTGTGCAGCTGCGTAGTGACCGAATGGTTTGAAACACTCCTTGGTAAGGAACTTATCCCTGTTTTCAAAGAAGACTTGGAACTCCGGCTCTACCCATATCTTGCAATCACTATCCACAAACAAGGACTCCAACACAGTTGGATTGGAAGTGGTCAGGAGTCGAGTGAACTTATTAAGCTCCCACATAGTGTCATCGTGTTTCTCGTCTGCCATCTCATCCTTGTAAGAATCCGGCAGGATGGACAGAAGAGTCCAGTTGGGAAGGTAAAATACACCACCATAATCAACGTCCGAACGTTCGGTGGCAATGCCGTGGCAAATGGAACCACGAATGTATCTGTAAAGAGTCTTATTTTCCATAATTATATATATTTTGGATCGAACACAGCCGGGCCAATTTCAATTGTGTTACCTCCCTTGGGGTAAAGAGCGATTCCTTGACTGGGAGCAACACTCAGTTCTAATTTACCGGTGGTTGTCCAATCACTAACTGTTTCATTATATGATTTCCGTTCATCCAGTCGGAACTCGGCGAATTTACCGGAGCGACCAATTTCACTGGCTATGAATACCGGTTGGTCTGGTTTGAAATTGAGACGATGTTCTTTACCGCCCTTGTCGTAATATTTTACTACCATCGTTTGAATTATTTGAAAATTTTACCGATCCAGAACTTGAAGTCTTCGAAGCTATCCACCCAAATATCGTTACCAACCATATTGTAACCATAGAGTGGAGAGACCGGAACATTGTCAATATCCAGGATGGCACCTTCGCCCAAATATGTGATGGTGAAGTCGATGTACTGCTTGGGTGTTTCAACGTGATGACCATTGACAATTATCTGGCGCTGTGGAGCCTCTATTTGCCTGGTGTATATGATATCGTTTCTGTCATTCGTTGCCTTGGCAAACTTATTCTGACTGAGGAAATCCTCGATTTGTTTTGGTGTTCCTTCCATTGTTATTGATATTTAATTATTCAAAAGTGCCAGTATGTATGGTACCATCCGGATAGGTGACTTCTTTCACCACCTTATAATGGATGGTCGAACCACGACGGCGTTCGAAATCGTTAAATACTCGGGCGAGATCCTCCAGACCATTAATGGACCAGAAATCCTCTACGTCAACCTCGTTCGGGACCTTCTTACCGATACTCATACGGATGAATGAATCCACATTCTCATTCTCATCGAAATCCGTGGAGACAGCCTCCAACCGGAGTTGCTGCCACATATCGGAATCACCCATAGTGTCGTTTTTCTGAATGTAACCGGTGTTCATTTCGTTGATACCGATTTGGTTATCAGCCGGATATCCGTGGTTTACCAACTGTGAGACGTACCCAGTGTTGATATCTTCATTTGTTTGTTTAACCTTACTGGTTTCTTTTGCTACTTGTGGAGGCATATGTATAAAATTTTATGTTCAAATATACAGGAATTTCATTCCTGGGTCTATTTATATATAAAGAAAACACCCAAGAACTTAACATCATTCCTGAGTGTTTTTTAGTAGTCCCACCGGGGATCGAACCCGGAACCTTATCTTTAGGGGAGATACGCTCTTCCAATTGAGCTATGAGACTGATTAGTAACCCCACCGGGGATCGAACCCGGGACCTTATCTTTAGAAGAGACACGTTCTTCCAACTGAACTATGGGGCTATAAATAAATACACTCGAGATCTAACAAGTCCCGAGTGTATACAATTTAGTTACTGGACCTGTTATTCAGCATCCTTTTTCCTTCTTCCACTTTTCTTTGGCTGGGGAGTCTCACTGATGGGTTCAGTTGCCGGTTCAGTGGCAGGTTCCTGGGTATCTACATTTTCTGCTGGCTCGATCTCATCTGTTGGTTCCTGCTGTTCTGTTGCAGGTTCCTCGGCAGGTTCAGTAGTATCTACTGTTTCGGCTGGATCAGGTTCACCTGTTGGTTCCTGAGTATCCATCTTTTCGATCGAACCGGGTTCATCAGTAGAATCTGGTTCTGCATCAGCATTATCGGTATCATCGAGGTCAGTTGCTGCATCCGTTTCTTCAACTTTTTCATCAACGATTGTGAAGTTTTGAAGAGCCATACGAGTACGGGGATCGTTGGCATTCTTGTTCAAGGAAATTTCAACCTCGTTTAATACTTCGTATACCAAAGGAAGATTCTCCACAGTGACACCTTCAATTTCAAGAAGCCTCTCATTGAAGGCATCAATCTTTTCGAGGATACCACGTTCACTCACCTGTTGGCGATAGTATGCTGCGTCTTTGTTACTTTCGTGAAAGATAGCTAAATTCTGCATATATTAATTGGTTTATTTAATATAAAATATAAAACCCGGTCAAGATTTTTAGCATCCGGCCGGGTTTTATTAGGAGTTACCTTATTGGTTATTCACCAGGATTGGGATCAGGGGTGTCGTTTGGAACAACGGTGAATACTGGAATACCATTCTCTTCGGTTTCCTCCACGTGGTAACCTTCAGCAACGAAGTTAACAGGACCACCAGGCTCGCCGTAAGATTCGGCAGGATTGAAGTTATAGAACTTACCACCATAGACCTTAATACGAGCGGTACCGGCCTGATAACTGGCATCGAGGCAGTTAAGGAGGAACTTGTAGTGACCCTTTTCGTCGACCTCTGTATTCTCACCGAGCATTACGAACTCACCACCATAGATGTTGATTTCACCTTTTTCTGCGTACATCACGTGGGTGTATGCTTCGAAGCGACCGCCACGGATATTGACCACTACATCATCAGCAGCTACCCATACACCATACGATTCTGCATTATTGATGAGCTTACCACCACCAACGGAATCCTTAATATCCATACGGACGGAACCACGGAGCAGCATGCAACCGAATTTGGAGTTACCCATCTGTACGGTGTGACCATTGAGGTCAAGTTCTTCGTGGTTACTGGCAAACATACCAGGAACCATATACTTGTTTGTGAGCTCAATATCTTCCATCACAATAGCCTTACCGGAGAACATGGAGGTCAAACCAGCAGTTTTGGAAGCAGTGATCTCTGTAGTAGCAAATTCAATGGAAGCTCCATCTTCAAGTACGAGCTCGTTGAAGAAATTGGTCTCTTCACCCTCAACACATTCGAGATAGAGACGACCCTTCTTCATAGTGAGCTTATTAGCGTGGAAGCTGGTACCGAGTTTCAATGTGTTAGGAGAGCATGTCACTTCAACATCATTGTACTTACCATTGATCTTCACGGAAGCATTAGGAGCAACAACGGCCATATCGGGAGTTGTCTCTTCCTGATCAGCGTTCTTGGAGTTGGAGATGGTGAGCTCCTTACCACCGAAGTCACTGGCTGTAGCAATGGTGTGGCCATTATCCTCTGTGAAGTGGGCACTAATAGAGGTTGCCTTGTTACAGTTTTCATCAATAGTCACATCACCGTGAACAGTAGCGTAAGTGCTGCTGGAACCACTCATTGAGCTATCTGTATAGACGTTGTTGTACTCACCTTTTGGATATACAGAACCATTCACATCATCACCTTTAGCATCGATAATCACATCCACAGCTTCTCCAGTATTGTTGATGGTCATGTACGAAGTTGATTCGTTACGAATAGTGGCTCCATTAGCTATCTCACCATTGATCTGAACACCCTTGGTGACTGTTTCAGGAATAGTGATGTTACCGAGAGTTTCACCTTCTGGAATGTCCACAATTACCTTGGTGCTACCACCAGCTATCTGCTCTTCAATGGAACTGATTGTATTCTGTGCAGTCTGTTCCTGTTCAGGAGTATTAACGATAGGTTCCGGCTTAGGTGGTACTGGTGGTTCAGGACCGGGCTGTTCACTACTCATAGCATTAACTGTATCAAGGTCACCAACACTGTGGGTAATCATACGTTTCACGGTATCCTCGGTCATTCCTTCAGGAAGTTCACGGCCGGTGAGGTCACCATTAATAATATCAACATAATCGAGGAGTCCTACAAGGCTCAAATAATGACGACGTAGAGGTGTTTTGGGATCGTCATTACTCTTCCTGAACACAGAAAGATCCACATTTGTATTAAGATTGTCAAAAATTGTAGGCATATTAAACTTGTTTATTTTTTGTTACATATATAAATAATAAAAAAAAGAGACCCAATAGGATCTCTTTAAATATCTGTCAATAATTGAACTATTTATATGGCAAGTTTCAAACTAAACAGTAACGATTTAAGAAGCTCGTTGGATTTACCCCCAATCCAATCCACCCACTCGTCATAATACAATTTTGGAAGTTCACAATCATCCTGACACATTAGTTGGTAGTGTGCATATGATCGACCATATTTTGATGCATCCCACACTCGTTCATCAACAAGCAATGCAATAGATGTCATCATCCACCCCATATCCGGTTCTTTGAACGTTGTGAAATTCATATGTTTCTCGTTGAGAAAATCAACTACCCTCAACATATCCGTGTAAATTCCTCCATCGAGAACAATGATTGTTTTATCCTCACGGGCCCATTGCTTATATTCCGGAGAATCTCCATAAGCCAAACTATATTCGACTATAGCATGAGCACCCTGAATGGTCTTTTGTATGGAGGATAGATGCCTTTCGGATAGGCAGTACATTCTGTATTCCATATATGAATCAATTATTTATTGTATTAAAATATCTAATTATATATTTGATTTAACCTTCACATTTTTATATCCATAAACCCAACCATTTTTCTCATATTGTTCTATTTCACTTGGGCTTACGTATTTATATTCACCATTTTTATTCATCCATTTATACCCGGATGATCCATTTTTATTCCCGGTAACTAATCCAACCCACCCTATTTGAGTATCAGGGTGTTCTTTTACAAATTCATCAAGTAATTCTTTTTTGATTTTAGTCCATTTTCCATTAACTGTGATATTGATTTTACCTTTTGCTGCATGACCAGCATCTATGATGTTTTCACGTCCCTTGTCTGTTAATGTATGCAAAAATCCAACATTCCACCCTGAATATTTTTGAAGTTCATCTTTATATATACGAAGATTATGAACTCCATCATTTATCCATATTTGTCCTCGTTTTTTATTTTCTTCGCGGATTCGTAAAATTTCATTCCTTTTTTCCTCACGTTCTTTAGATTTACGCTCTTTGTATTTTTTATGTCCCTCACCGGATATATTTTTATCTATTGACTCTTGTGTCCATTTTTGTGTTTGACCTTGTCTCCATCCCGGATTATCTTTAAGGAATTGCTCGAGTTGTTCCTTGTGTATGCTTTTATTATTTATACCATCGGTGACACGTCTTAAATTACCGTTTGATTTGCCTTGTCTACTACGACGATCAAGCTCATCCTGGGAAAAATTGTATTTTAATCCTTTAATGACATGTACGAGTTCACCATTTATGTATCTGGGGTCGTCTTTGCGGACCATCATGGTATTTCCTTGTTTATCCTTTACAGGAACTAATCCAGTTGTGGTTGTTCGACCACCCAGATTTATATTATAAGTATCCGGCCTTTTGACAAAATTATCATCCACCAATCGTCTTTCCTCGTCAATGGCTTCATTCCTTGTGGGAAAATAATTCAAAATCTGTTTTGTAAAGTATTCTTTTCCAAATTTCTGTATATCATTATTTAATGGTATACTTGATCCCATGTATCCATCATTGATATCATTTGTACTATGAACACCTATATATATTTTACCATTTAGTGTATTAGTAATTAAATAGGTATAATGAATCATCTCGGAGTTTCTTTTTATATAAAATAATACCCCGAGATGATAATTTTAATATTATAGTACCTGTTAATTCATAAGTTCAAGCTCACGAATTTCAGGGATACTTACGTGGTGTCTGAATATTGAGCCTGGGATACCCTTACAAAGACATCCGACAACAGAATGTTGATGGAGGGACTCGTTATGGACACCAACTAACTTATAATCCTTGATTCTGTTATCAGTATCCAGTTGTTTAGCCAGAATACGAACAGCATCCTCAATGAATTTGGTATAATGGTAATTGGCAACGGCGAACTCGGCTTCATCCTCTCTTTTAACAATAGCCTGACATTCAGTCACCAATGATTTACGACAGTGATCAATAATATCTTCTATCCAAACCATATCATCGAACTCAACAGTGACACTCATGGCTGAACGTTGGGCATGTGGAGTGGCTCCAACTTCACGAGTCATATTTGCATATTTGGAAAGTTCTGTGGAACACGGACAAGTCGATGAATACTGCCAAATCACTTTAAGAAGTTTTTTGAAGGTACCATCTTTATCTATATTGGCATCAAAGACGCAATGAACAATATAATACCCCCATAGTTTATTGCCAGCATCATCTCGACTTACCAAGGAATCCTGTTTAACATAATAGTCAAACTCAATCTGAATATTGGTATCAAAACTATGTTGATCTTTCTGATATTCTTTCAGGATATGTTCGAGTTTATTGATATCGAATATATCATCCTTGCTCTTGTAGAATGTACGTACAATTCTACTCATATTAAGACCAAGTCGTGTACTGGCCACATCGCATAATCCATGAATACTTGCAAGCACCGGCTGAGTGCCACCACCACGCTCTCGGATAAGAATAGGAACTCGGAAGTTAGTCAATCCCACAAAATCGATATACCTCCCCTCAAATTCGCTGTTTTGAAGGTCTGGCATATTATTCAAATAATCTTTTGATGGGATGAAATCCCCGGTGAAACCTTTACGAAGGTCTTTTACTTTTACTTCTTGATTCATATTATATAGTTTACTTTGTATGTATAAATATAAAAAAAACCCGGACTGATTTAATCCGGGTTCTATTATTGGCATGCAAGAGAATTAACCAAGATGTCTTGCGATAAGTTCTTCAAGGCCGTCTGAGTTACCGTGTTTGGCAAGAACCTCACCAAGCTTCTTATCATTACCAGAAAGTTTCTTCTTGGGATATACGAATACTGCATAATCTTCAAGTGAGACACCCCACATGGTAGTATCTTTTTTCAGATCATTGCCATAATCCATAATGGATTCAGCATCATCTTGCCAACCAAAAGACGACATTTCGTAATTTTCCTCGGCCCATAGGGCAATATCGTTTAAGATCTCACGATTTTCAGGTGTATCCTGCACACCACCTTCAAACATATTGTCCATCCATTCGTCAATATCAAGTGCACCGTCAATGTAATCTTCCAGACTACCAATTTGTGAATAATTAGAATATGCTGGTTTGAATTGTCCAAGTACCTTATCCCAATCGACCGGCTTGAACTGTGCCTTATATACCTCGTTTACAAGGCTCTCTGTAATTTGATATCTAAATAATACGACTTTTTTAATCTTCATTTAAGTTTCCAATCCACAATACGATCCTCCAGCCGGTTCCACTCGTTTTGATAGTTGTGAACAAATTCGAAAGTTTCCACAATCTTGGGATCATTATAAAGGTTCACACCATTGATCTTTTCGAAGTTCTCCGGAATGGGGAGACCGTGAAGATTGCTCATTGCCATAAGTCGATGTTCTGTATTGAATTCCTCGTTATCTGTGGTGATCCACCCGAACCCACCATCATCCATCTTCTCGCCCCACTTATAGGATCCTTCATAGATATACATTGGTGTCTCATTGTTAAACTCCGGATGATGGATGGGTACGAATGCTACCTCTTGCACCAAGGCAACCATATCATCAATAAGGATGAGGTTGCCGGGTTGTAATTTACGAATTTCTTGTGGTATCATTTTTGTTCTGTTTTAGTTCTTAATTTAGGAGCATCCCCGTCTATGATGGACTCAAAATAACCGATGGCTGACGCATCGGCCCAACGAATGGTTGCATACCGGCCATTGGCTACCATCAGACTTTGAATGGAGTCATCCATCTCCACCAATAATATCTTCTTACCGATACCGAATGCAAATCCCTGCTCCCATGCGGTACCGGCAGTTGTTCCTTGACGACCCCACGAACACACCACCACCCAGTCGGCTTCCCGGATGGCTGCTATGTCGTTTTCAAAGACCATCAAGCCCCACTCGTCATTAGGCCAGTCCCATGCATGTTCGATTTCGTGTTCCCACGGGGCATATACTTGATGGTTATGCAACCTGAGATTCATAGCTATTGCCATAGCTCGTTCCCGCTTATCGGGATCCATCGGTGTGGCTATATATATCTTCATAACAGTTCTCCCTCAAGACAATTAACAAGGCGCTGCATGTTATATAGTAGATTGTAACCCTCAATGTTGAACTTACATTCGCCATCGACATACACGAGTGTGTCAACCAATTGAATGTTGCGTTTTGGATAGGCATTTTGGAAGAATTCGAGGTTGATTTCGAAAATTTCACGTGCCGTCAGGTCTTTGCTGTCTTTAACTTTCAGGTCCATATTATTGTGTGGTTTTTAAGGTTATTACTTCAATCCAACTGCTGGAGCCCATATCGGTGCAAGAAAGAGGGCGACCCAAATTATCATTGTTATGACTCCAAAAACTACCCAGCCGGTAGACAGTTGTTCGCGTTTTTTGTATGTTCCTCTTTTTTTCATCGTTATTGGTATTTATTATGTTCCTATTTATATATAATTGATACTCCAGAATCTTAACAATTTTTTATGTTAACGATGGATTTTTAATATTGGCTTTAAGTATATGTCTAAATACTTCCTCGTGTTTATCCGACCACCCATTGAAGCATTTATATTGGTTGATACAGGTATCCAACGATGATTCATTATGGTAATATCTATGATGTGATCGTATGGATTTAGTAAGATATTCAGTAAGGCTCTTTGTATAGTAATGATCGAGCCACATTACTTTATGAATCGGCTTGATAAATGTGGTAGGACCATTATAATATATATAACATTTAAGTCCAGTTGCACAACACGCAATATTTGTATTTGTACTATGTGAATGGAATACAAACCTAACATCACTTGCCGGCTTAATAATGGATTTAAAACAATCATCACCATTAATTTCCGGATCCGTATATGCACCTTGTAAATGTATCTGGAAACGTTCCTTCATTGGACGATTCTCATAGAATAATGAGTTTGGATCGCCCATGATCATCCAAGATATGAGTATTTCATTGAATTGATTGTACTTATCACCATACTCATTAAATAAATCATGAATATTGGTATGATGTTCGAGATGTAGAAACTCATCACAATCAAAGAACGCAATCCAATCGAATGACTTATAACGTTGAATACAATTATTATAAGCCTCCATCTGGTTATTATTATGAGCGCCCATATCATTGGCTGGTTTGTTCCACCTGATGATATCCACCTTTCCGGATAGAACATAATCAAATATCACCTGCTCCGGAATCTCACCACCGGGATCGTTATTATCATATAATATAATTTTATCGAATCCCAATGCAATGTAATGCTCGGTCCATTCGCGGAGATATAGATTTTCATTTTTTACTATAGCACATACACCTATCTTCATGTTGTTTTTGCTATTTATTTCGCTCCCTACGCGACTTTCTCGGTTTCCCCTTCATAACTATACGGGGTAAATGAGATCGCGTAATCTGGAGCGAATAATCGACTCTATCACCTATTAGACCATACATACGAATAAACCACTCCTTAATCGGAAACCAAATGTCATCGAGTAATATTAGGATAACAGGTGTATCGTAATAGTATCCCTCGTATTCATTATCAGGGCACCGTCGATCAAATATAGGATCAACCCAAGGATAATAGACAAACTGACAATATCCATCAACACCATTCGGATCCTGATGCTCCGGTGGATAGTTTTTATAGAGGATGAATACATTAGGGGTGCCATCATAACTACTGGCAAGGCGCCAATGATCATTACATTCATCAGATACCGTAGTACCTAATAGTTTTTTGAAGTATATATCATCCCGGCGTTTATCGGAGCCCTTCATTGCTATCCAATCACCGTGATCCATATAATCCCGATGAACTATTTTTATAATTTCCTGGGCCATCTTCCACCCCTCGAACATCGAACGGCCCTCTCGCCCATATGCCTTTGCTTGAGTGGAGAACAAGTATTTCAATTTAGGACCCACATATAAGTTAACCCAATATTCGGTGCCTAAATATCCATCAGGGTCTTTGGTCTTAAGAAATCTCATCCATAGCCAGTCCCCATTGGATAGCCAAGTGGTTGCTATGATATGTTTTTTAGTTACTTTAAAATGAATATCGTTCATAAATATATATAAGGAAACTCCGGTAAATATTAACAATAAAAAAGGAGACCCTTATGGATCTCCTTTAGTATTACAAGACTTTCGTCAGGATTTACGCACCAGTATCGGACTTGAGCAATACCTTCATGCCGCCCTTGCGGTAGAGAGTGAGTTCCTGAACCATCTTACCGGCACCCTGGGTAGGCTCGATCGAGGTGGAAAGGATAAACATCTCATTATTGATGACATCATCGGTATTGTTGTGGTGGTCTGCTTGATTGTGGTATTCATATACACCATCATTATTCTTACAGGTCTCAAGGATAACATCTGCGCGATCCTTAATAGTCTGCTGGAGGTTAGGTGTATTGAAATCCCAGTGGTAATCTTCCATAAGCTTCTCAATCTCATCCTGCAGGAAGATAACGAGCTCACGCACGTGGATCTTCGAGAGGGTAGTGACTGGATTCTGCTTAGCTGTCTGGTTGGAGTTGATGCAAGTACCCTTACGATCAACATATACCATACAGTTAACACCGAATGGTTCGAGATTATCGAGGTCCTCACGACTGAAGTTGAAGTCAGGTCCAAGAAGACCTTGCTCGCTAACCACACCACGGTTGGAACCAGCGATAATGGTGTATGGAAGATATTTGGAGTATTTCTTCATAAACTCGTTGGAAACGAGAGCAGCTGAAGGAACGGTCTCCTTAATACCAGTGTCAACGTCACGGATCTTGAGGGAGGTGAAGAAACCAACCCAAGAAGCACCATTCTCTTGAGATGGAAGAGTGAATACGCAGGACATTGGTTTGAGTGGGTTACCACCCATTGGGATGTACTTGGTATCAAACTCACCCTTCTCGTTACGGAAGCTGACATATTTACACTTGCTGAACGAAGTAATGGATGGGAAGTTCAAGATACCCAAGGTATTATCCTTCTCCTTGCAGATGAGTGCAAGCATACCCTTACATTCGGATTCAACAAAACCTTCATAGGTATCGATGAGGTAACGGTACTGGATATCAACACGGTTGGTTAATGCCTGACGGATACCACGATACTTGAAGGCATCGAGCATATAGTGCTGCCAAGTCAACTTGTCCTCCTGACGGGTTGATTCAGGTTTGCTATTGCCATAGATATAACCCTTAAGATATAGAGGTTTGAGGTTAGCAGATGTGTATGTCACACTGGAAACACACTTGTAGATCTCCTCAATACCGGTAAGAGGCTTATCAACCTGAACGGTGTACACATTGTATTTGATGGTATCCGTGGATACGAGTGCATCAGCTGCTTCCTTGGCTGCATCTTCAGTCTCATATTCACCTTCACCATTAACAGTCCAGTAAGACTCACCAGTGGTTTCAGTACACTTAACCCATACAGGAAGAGCAGTACCATTTTCGGAAATCTGATAATAAGCATCAGGATCGAGTTCGGTAGCAGCTACTGTAAAGACACGTCCCACCCAAGGATTATCAGGATCATCCGGTGTGTTTTCAATCACCTTAACTGTAGTTTCAGTGTCAGTCTGACTAATCACACGAACCTTACCGGTACCGTATTCGGTAGTACCTTGGTCGTCGCTGTAACTGGTGAAGTCATATTCCTTGTGGTGTTCCTCGGCAACTGTTTTTTCAGCAGCAGCCTTAGCCTCGTCCTCGGTTTCATATGTTTGATCATCAAATATGTATACTTCCTTCTCGGTAGGCTCCTCGGCGATCTTCACCACATGGGTAAGAGTGTTCTCCTCACCATTCTGGATGGAAATAACATCACCTTCACGAATACCGGCAGCACCGAAGCGGTTATCCTCCTTATCAAAGGTCATTGTATACTCGTCAAAACCAGAAGGAACAAGACCAGTTTCAGGATCATTGCTAAACATATAGTAGTCAGCACCTTCGCCTTCATGCTCACCCTGGTCGTAGTTCCACTGGCCATCAGCGAAAGTAGCATTGAAGATAATAGGTTCAACACCCATTAACGACATAATGCGGCTATTTTCACCAAGACCCTTTGGACCTTTATACCAACCGGATGTATCGATATCTGAAATCTGGAATGAATCCGGATCGTCAGGATCAATATTATAGAGCATATCCTGATTCAAACGCATCATAAGTTTGTGGAGATAGTTGTCACTATTCACAAGTGCGTCGAGGGAGATGACAGTATTATTGGCGTTACGGAACTCAGGAAGAAGAATACCGGAATACGAACGGATGAAATTGGATGCATCGTTGGCTGCAAGAGCGGAAAGTGTATCCACCTTTTCACCAAATGCATTAACAATGTAGGGCTTAAGAGTAACCTCGCGACCATTAACATTGAAGAACTTGGCGAGCTTATCGCTTGCTGCAACTTCCGGGGTGAACTCACCCTTGAAGATATAGATCTCTGCGAAGAACTGGGAAACGAGATCACGCTCATGACCTTCGAGGTAGGTAGGAACCTCCTCACCATTCAGCACAGCGCTATACCACTCTGCAATAGGAACATCATAACCCTTAGGTTCATAACCACGCATAAATACGGAGACAGATGTCTCTTTGGAATCGGTGGTGGTAAGGGTGATGTAACCTTGACGCTCTTCGGGGATGATTTCATCAACACCAAGATCTTCGAGGTGTTCAGGCTCGAGAGTCCAGAAACGAGTGGTGTCGTAAAGTTGGGCAACCGTCATTTTGAGGTTCTCTGCAATCTTGGCCTCTTCATCGGTGTTGAAGATAGTTGCGTTAGGATTGAATGTGGTGAATTCAACCTTGTTGAATCCTTTATCCTCCCATTCCTTGTACTTATCGGTACCTTCCTTGTAAGGATTCTCAAAGTTTTTGAGATTCAAAGCGAGAATAGGACCAGCCTTGAGTGCTTGGATAGCCAAACGATGGAACCACATACCATAACGCTCCAACTTCTTACTCTTACCGCCAAAGATCTTCTTGAACTCGTCTTCAGTTTGTACATAGACAGGGGTGTTGAAAGGACCCTTTTCGCTGTAACCAACCACAAGACGAAGAATCCTTGCTTCCTGTCCCGGCATCTCGGACTTATCCCATACGAAACGGTAGATACCCGAGGATTTTATATTGGCTAAATAATTAGGTAGCATATGATATTTACTTTATTTTCTTTTGATTCCGGTGTTTATGGTCTTCGGATCGACCGGGTTTTATTAATGAGTGTGACGACGGAGTTGCATACGAAGGTTGCGCTGGTAAGGATCGGAGATACTTTCAAGACCTTCATATACTGGATGGTTGTTAACCTGTTTCTTCCAGTCGATATTCTCCCAGAAGTTCTCGATGGCTGCTTCGGATGAGAAGTTATAGAGTTTGGCTTTACGCTGGATAAAGTTCTTCATATTCTCATCTGCACTTTCCCAAAGAGGACGAACAGCTGCCGGCATATTGCGGATAAAGAGTGGCTCTTCTGGATTGATGTTCTCATTGATACGGCCCACAACCGGTTTATTAGGATTCTGGTCAATCATTTCGAGGATACGATCGACGGATGCAAACTTGTTCTCCTTGCTTTCGGTGATCTTCGAAGAGATGGACTCATTAACCTTGGACATGATATCCTCGCGGAGATGTTCATTAATCCAAGTCTCAACTACCTTGGTGTACTCTTCGGTAACCCACTTCTGGAGTTCAGGCGAATACTGCTCAATGAGCCATCCCTGGATACCGTCGGACATAGTCTCAATCATATTGGCCTTGAGATCTTCACCATAATGCTCGGTGAGCCAGTTCTGAATTTCAGGAGCTATCTCCTTAAGAGTCCAATTTTGGACACCGGTAGCAACCTGCTGAAGTAGACCTTCACGGATAGAGGTGTCAAATGTTTCGGTGATAGCCTCGGTAATCCAATTCTGTAGGTTTGGAGAATGCTCATTGATTACCCAATTCTGTAGGTTTGGAGAATACTCATTGATTACCCAATTCTGTAGGTTTGGAGAATACTCATTGATTACCCAATTCTGAATAGCCTCTGCCAAAAGACGCATGCGCTCGGGGCTCTGGGACTCCTCAATCTTCTTGTTGGTGTTCTTGACTTCTTTCTCGAGGAGATCGATCTTATCGAGTAACTCCTTGTGTTCTTGTTCTGTCATTTCAAAATTATTTTCTTTTTGGTTTGCTGGATCGGATGATTCCTTGGCCTCAATGATAAACATATTATCATCAATGGACTCGGAAATTAGGTTGGTACCAAGCACATCATGTGCGTACTGACTCTCTGCAAGATTCAAACGAGCCTGGGAGAAACCTGGTGTACCAACAAGGTCATAAGTTTTAAGGTCCTCAAGGGTCACCTTACCGGTGGCCTTATCAATAGAACCAGTTGCACGAGAAGAGATGAAAAGCGGTAAACCACCTTCAACCAATGCCTGTGCAATTTTACCTTTTGGGGTGTTGAGAAGCTTAATAGTACCAGTAACTACACCGGCCTCATCAATATTGATATCCTCGATCACGTGGGATACCTCATTGAGGTCGATATTCATAGACTGGGGATGCTCAAGCTGTCCAGGAACACCCTCACTAACTATACGAGTCTTAATACGATCCACCATCGATTTATAGTTCGAGGTCTCATATACGCGGTTATTGTTATTACGTACTCCACAAACACCAAAAGTGCCTTTGAGTCTCATAAAACCATCTTCACCACGGCCTTTTTCCAAGGTCTTGACGTCGTTTAGTTTTTCATAAATGAGAATTTTCGACATATTTTACGTAGTTTATTTTCAAAACACTGCAACAAAAGTTGCATGGTTTCTTAATAAGAATACCAATATATTTTTGAAAACGGAAATTTTTTCGACTTTTCATTTCATAAAATACAAAAAAAAGGACCCCGAAGGATCCTTATACATATATATTATATAGGGGAATTAGTCGGCCAGCTTGCTTTCAATAAGTGGTACCAAATCCCTACATTGACTATATAGGGTAAGTGATTCCATTTCGAAATCAGTGATGGAAATGTTAAACTCACGTTCAATTAACATTATAAGTTCAACAATATCCAACGAATCAGCACACAACTCCTCTAATGTATCCATAGGGTGGATATCCTCAACACTCAACTTATCCTCGATTATCGGTTTGAGTTTATCCCATATCTTAACCTGATTTTCGTTATCCCATATGCAACGTGTGTTGCAAGGTCGGGCATTTTCAGGCATTACCGAATGAACCATATCCTGTTCAGTAGGTTGGTGAATCTCCTTTTTTTCGTGAGGTGATGCCATCTCATATACCAAGGCATCGTAGAGTTCCTCCGGAGTGGAGAGTGGAACTTTCTTTCCATTGGATGAATTGTAGTAGGCTGGAACCGGTGCCACCTCGAAATTGTTTTTGGATGGGTCAATGGGTTCCATAAATACATACCCCATCGGTTCTAACTCATACATAAAGTAATTGATTAGATCAATGGAGCTTTCATACGACTGATATTCACTAACAAATGCCTTGGCAAGAGACTCCAAGATACTGTCAATGAACATGTTAGTGGGAGGAGTGAAGTTAGATGGCTGGTGAAACTCGGCGAGATCACCGGCGTCCACGAATGCCTGGGTGATTGTATCACAGAACTTCTCTTCTCGTTTACGTTGGCTCTGAATGGCATTGATAATACCAACGAAAACCTCTTTAGACATCATAACACTTTCCATATTCATAATATTATGCTTTTGTTATGTAATTATGAAGGAAGATCACCAGCGCCTCCTTGAACGACGGGGTAGTACGTTCATCGCACCAGCCACGCAGCCAAGCTTCTGCATGTTTACGATCTGGATCAATACCTACATTGGCACCTTCGTTGATAGCCTGCTCGATGAGTTCATTTATATCATCGATTTCCATAGTTGCAATTAAATGTTTCATTTCTTTTCTGGGTTTATTTCGTTATTTGTTAAAATTCACAGCATTAGCAAGATCCTTGAGATACTGTTCATCCTGGGGCACCCCCGCATAATTGATGTAAAGATAGAGTTCGATGCGGTCCTCGTCAGTAACGGTCTCACGGAGACGTGTCTTATCAGAAACGTCATTGGCATTGTGATAGATGTTGTGGTGCACCACGTAAGCGCGGACATCGAACCACTTAATTTTCTTCTGGAGTTCATCAGGAAGATTGTTATAGTAAAAATACTCACCCTCAACCTTGATAGGGAACTCACCGCGGAGATAGGAAAGGATGGTGGAGAAACGCTGTTTACCATCAATGATCTGCCAGACCAGCGGATGTTCTGCACGGCGGTCACGAACCTGAATGATGGTCAGAGGTGCGATCTCAATATCACGGAGAATGGATTTGATCAGCTCGGCCTTCTGTTTATTTGACCAAACGAACGGGCGCTGAAGATTGCGACCATATTTAGGAAGATACACATCCCAATCAATGTAGGGATTGTATGCATGCTCAGGATGATCCTCGAGAAACCACTCGGCTTCACCCAAGTTAAGCACAGAATTTGGAAACTTGCAATTGAACTTGGGCTTGAAATACTGTATAAGATCGTTTGCGTTCATGATACTTCGGTTATTTCGACTTTTACTACTTTCAGTTCGGACGGCCAGTTACCACCGCAAATTTTACTGTACTTCCCCAGCCAGCGATATCCACCGGCGACCACTCGTTTGGCATCATCCTCGTGCTTGTAGAACTTTGCATACCATATATCCCTGGTCCAATTACTGGGTACATTGTTGCCGGACTTAACGTAGCGGCCATCATCTGTCTTGATTATGTATCTACTGTCTGCCATTGTTATGCGTATACTGCTTTGACGTACTTTTTGAATGCGTCGATAGCTGGTTTGTTGTTTGCTTCAATGAGTTTTTTGTATTTCACCTTATCATAGATGTCCATGTTCTGACATGTGACACCGGCCTCCCGGTTGTCCAGGATATCACCCCAGGTGCCATCTTCTTTCATCACTGCGAGGCAGCACTTGTGGTTAAATCCACAGGCGTCACCGTTGGTGTGAGTGATATGGATGCGGAACTTCCAGCCGTTGAACTTGAAGACTTCCGTGTAGTTCTTGGGGTCCGGATTGGACCATAGTTTCTCGATTGTAGTTGCCATCTTTGTTTGTATTAGGGTTAGTCAATCTCCGGATGATTACTGTTGTTGCAATACAGGGCACCACCACCCAAAAGACCGGCAATGCCGACCAGGCAGATCAGCAAGGTTGCCCACAGGGGTACTTCACTATCGACGGCACACAGAGCGGTGAGTCCGATAAACATTGCGATCATTCCGAGGATTTTCTTGAGGTTCTTCATTGCTGTAATATTTTTATGTTTCTTACAAGTATATATAAATGAGAACAGGAAAATCTTAACAAAAAAAGTTAAAAAACTCCGAACTTTATGTTAGTCCGGAGTTTTTGTAAGAGAAGATCTTGTGGATTACTGTTCGTTCTCGGGAACTTCCGGTGTTTCAGGATTCTCCTCATCTACCGGCCTGGTCTTCTTGGTGCCCTTATCGCTGCGGGTCTTGCGGGTTGGCTTGGTTTCCTCTTGAGGTGTCTGCATTGACTGGAACATACCCTGGAAAGGATTATTGCCGCCCATCATCATCGACATAGCGAACATCTTTTCGAAGTCCATTTTGCCATCGCCTTTTGCCATCGACATAGCGAACATCATGGGCATCATCTGGTTGTTCTGACCGAAATTCATCAGGCCATTCTTGGGATCGAACATATTGATTAGCACTTCCACAGTGGATAGACCAGTCAGTTTGTCCGTGGTTGCAACTCGAACGTTGGTATCACCATTGAAACGCAGGACAGACAGGTTATTACCTTCGATTTCCAAGACCTGGCACAGAGCCACACCGGAACCATCACTACGTTCCATAAAAATGTGGTCTCCAACGCGGATCTGGCTGACAGGGCGGAACATACTGTAGAACTGCATTTCGATCACAGCCTCTTCAGGGTACTCCTCGATGCGACCATCCACAATGGCTCGATAGACACCATCCCCAGCGGCCAGGGCAATGTGACCATCCATAGTCAGGACGATACCACCATCCAATTTGTTCAGGGAGAACTGCTGTTTCCACTTATTGAACATACGTTCAAACATTGACATTTGCTTTGTTGCCATACTTTTTAATTGTTTAGTTGGTTTGACTTTATTGTTTTGTGATTTATCTTCATATTTATATAGTAAATCTTCCTTTGAATTTAAGTCCCAATCGACGAATGCACTAATATTTTCATTATATTCCTTTTTAAAATCCAAAAATTCCTGATAGGGTGTTTCAGGTTGAACAGGATGAATATATAAAACATATATGCAATCTGTCAGGATGTTCGTGGGATCATTCTTGCATATTGGTCTAAATGAGGAATCTCCAATTATGGAATCTATATCAACCTTGCTCGAATGTTCAAATCGAGGCATATTAAGATCAACATAGGCTTGTGGATGACCTCCTACCATATTTAATCCACTTCTTACCTCGGAAGTCCTTAATGCCAAGGTGACCTCATTTCCAGATAACTCTATATCAAAATAGATAATGTAGTTACCATCGAGTGCTAAATTATCAAAGTATTTTACAAAACTATACGAATCCTTCTCTAAAGGGCCTTTGTAAATGAATTTATATTCTGTACCATATAGATTACAGATATCCTGACTCATATAATCAGCAAAACCCTTTATCATAGACCATATAAGATCTGCTTGAGCTTGTTTGAATACCTGGCTTATGGTATCCAGTTTTTTAACCCAAGGACCCCACAGGTAATCATATTGATAATCCCAACGGCTGGCATCCGATATATCTACGGGTATAGGATATCGTGGAAGAATCCAATTATTCATTCCACATATTACCGGAGAAATGGAAGGACCTCGTGACCCCCAATCTTTCCCCACACGATACTGTGGAGTTATATCGTCATCTATCGGTGCACTGACTATTTTATTATTCTGTATACCATAGATGCATTTGGCTTTATATGGATAGAAATTCGAAAGATCCGGTTTATTACACCGGCATTTAATGAGATGGGATAGTATATGGGTAATTATATGATGATTCCAGAATTGACTTGGTTGATCTATAGCGAATATCAAACCATCAAAATAATCCCAGTCTAATCGTTTGTCCATTGGTATTCAAAGATTTTTTTCATAAAGTATTGGACCCAGCTGCGATACCGCTCCAACTCATTCAGTCTCTTTTTAAGATCGTGAATCTTTTCCGATTGTTTGGTATATGCCTGTTTGGCTACTATATCATACATATCCTTTACATCTACCCAATGATCTTTACCGATTTCGATGTACTTACCGGTATGATGTTTAAGGGTATATATTTGTTCGTTAATGAAACCAATATGCTTGCGTTCCTTGATAAGTTTTTCCTTTACCACCTTGATTGCACCTGTGCAATCTTCGATATTGAAACTGCAGTTTCTTAACAGATCACTGACAGTGAAATCACCACGACCAATTAGGCCGATTATGACATATCCAAATATATTGGTACATTCAGGATCCAGTAGGTTCGGATTAGCATCATTCATCCCGAAATTCCTGAACATTTTCAGGATGGCCATGCGTTTCCCGACGCCCATAACTGCAGAACTGAAACGAATACGAGTACGGATAAACGCCTCAAATTTGTCATCAATCTTAAAATTGACCTTATTTAGGTCCTTGAAATTATCGGATACCCTTACCCAATAACGAGGCCAACCGGTAAGAACCTTTGCTTCATATTGGAGAGTTCCGTTGGCCATTACCAACGCATTATCTGCTTTGTTATGCGTGGGTACCCGGTTTTCCAGTACGATATTTGCAGTACCAACCGGATTATAATCACGGTCAAAATATAGGATGCGACTTGTTATTTCCATATTTTTAAATATTTTTCAAATATATATAATTAAAAACATCACTATCTTAACCTATATCGGATGATTCACGACACTCCATCATAAATAACCTGCGTGGACTTTCAATCACTGGTATACCATTATATGTACCCAAATAAGGAACCTGCAAAGGAACACGTAACTGGAAATTATCAATATTTAACCGGATAGATTGAACTTGAGATCTATAGGTTTTCTGCTCGATTACCTTTGAGACCTCGGTGATGAGTTTTATTAATGCACCCATGTTATTTCGCGTGCTTTCATTACATTATCCGCGATCACCGCAGTGGAGTCACCGGCATAGTAACATACCTCCTCGGTGGCCTTGTCAAATGTCATAAGCATTTTTTTGAAGTTATTGATGTACTTGTTTGTAAATACGGATGAAAGTTTCACAGGGGATATCAATCGGAGGCCTTCCAACGAGCGACATCTGGAAAGAGCTACATACACCTGCCCGAATGCAAACGCCTTTGCAGCATCAATATTCACCTTGTCAAATGTTAGGCCCTGTGCCTTATGGATGGTTACCGCCCATGCAGGCTTCAATGGGTACTGTTCAAATAAACCATCTACCACCTGTTCGATGTCATCGGTCTCCACAGAATGACGATACTTCACATTCTGCCAAGCAGTACGTCCAACATCCAACATACGTCCATCATCTGCTTTAACCCGGATGGTGGTGGAATCAGCAATATCGATGAACTCCTCAATGGTACCCAACATTCCATTGTAGTATGATGATTCAGTATCCGCCTTGTTGTTCTTTATGAACATCACTCTCTCTCCAACCTTCATTGGTAACTGTGCATCAATGGGAAATAGATTTACCGGAAAGTTGCCTTCAACCCTGGCATCAAATACCCGGAGTTGCCCAGGGAGTAGATTCATCTGGGATTCGTTAATCTCATTTGCCTGATAGTTGTGAGTGCATAAGGTGATGGCATCCGGATCCGTATATCCTACCCGGCTATTGATCATTTGTAATGCATCAATGTCAACAGTATTGTCACGGAACTTATTAAGGACATTTATGAAATCAAGATCTTCCTGACGATATACTTTTTGTAATTCTATGGAAATGACCTTGTTATTCACAAACATATCCTTAAATGCTTTGCTCGAGAAAAAGAATGGGGATTTGTATACCTGATTGATATACTTACTTTCACGGTCAGTAACCACTGGTGGTAACTGGTAAATATCTCCAATCATCACCAACTGAACACCACCGAACGGTTCGTCCGAATGTCGTGCTTTCTTAAGGGTATCCGAGACGGCATCCATCATATCTGCACGCACCATAGATATCTCATCTATTACGAGTACTTCCAAGGCTTTCATCAAACCCCACTTGAATTTCTGCATCTTGCGATGAGCCTTGGTATCATATGCGGTCATAAATTCAGGAAAGTCCGGCAGGTATGGTTCAGGTGGTAATTGGAAGAACGAATTAATGGTAACACCACCGGCATTGATTGCTGCTATACCGGTGGGTGCCACCACTACGTATTTCTTTTCACAAGTATCTTTGAGGTTCTTAAGAAACGTCGTTTTACCTGTACCGGCTTTACCAGTAAGGAATAGAGATAGATTAGTTCTATTGATACACTTAAGTGCAATTTCCTGTTGTAGATTATCGTTCATGTAGAAATATATGTAATAAACCAAAGATTTTAACGAGGAAACTGCTTGGTTTTTTGACGATTACAACTCTGGTTCATCATCATCCTTTAATGGCGTCTCGATAGCAATCATTGGCATAGCGCGAAGTATTCCATTGGACCCATCCATACCATATCCAACAAACCATTCCTCGCGATCTTCAGTGAATCCAACCAGGCGAGTATGTACTCGTGGATCCACCACGACACCCTTACGTTCAATCATCATCACGGTGTTAATGTATGGCTTTTTAACGGCACCATTATGGGCAAACCTACCCATCAACCAATCAATTACAGTGGTTACAGAACGACCACTATCCATAATCTCATCAATGATCCAGATATCGGCTCCATTATTAATTGCTTCGATTATAGGTACTTCCTCGATAAGTCCATCGATTTTCACCTTTTTTATTCCATCTGTCTCAATGGTATGTGGCTTAAGAAACATAAGTTTGATGCCTTCAAGCCCCCTGCGACAAAGAGCTCGAAGTAAATCGGAATAGAAAAACAGCCCACCATTAAGCAGGCATATGAAAACATCGTTCGGCTGAACACCCAGATCCATCATCTCACATGCAAGGTCATCTACGCGTTCCCGAATCTGTCTTTCTGTGTGAATAATTTTGTAGTTTATTGCCATAGTTTTATGCTCGATTTTTTTGTGGTTTTATACCCTATGTTTTAACCGCTACAAAATCGTGGTTTTATATACTCGACAAACCTATTGTAACGATTTGATTTTTACTGTTTTATAAACTGTTCATTTTCTATGTTTTATACATACGTTTCAAACATGTCAAATTGGTGTCCCCGGAACCGCAATAATGTACCCTCCAAATCGCCGGTTTTACAGATGGTCATATACGGCTCCATTTCACCGTCTCCAGGCACCCATTCATATGGTGTTACATCTCGGATACACTCATCCGGAATCTTCCACCCGGTCTTCTTTTCGTAATACGCAGCTTGAGCTGGTGTCACATCCTGAAATGTTCGTACACACCATTCGAAAAACGAAACATCCCAATCGATGAGTTTCTCAATAGTCCACCCCTTGTGCTTGGTATACCAAAAATGAACTATTGGGTATTCGTGTGGGTGATTTTCTGGAATTTTACCAATCATATGTCGAAATAGAGTTTTACTTCATCCTCATCCACCGGTGAAAAATGTTGGAACTCAACATTCACATTCAGGTATGGTGCCGTGGATCGAGCAATTCCGTCAAACTTACAGGCGTTCGGCCAATGGTATGGCTCATAATATGGTGGATTTGCGGCATGAATATGCCCGTGAAGGTTACCCTCGAACCATTGGAGTTCATCCTGATGAACCGGATAGTGTGTACATATGAAATTCTTACCATCAATCTCAACTATCATCGATCCCTGAATATCCCAACCAGCTTGGATGGCATACTTCAGCGTAAGTGTATTATCATGGTTACCAGGAATAAGATGAATATGAGCCTTGCAATAGGTCTTGATCAAATCGACGGCTTCCCACGGTTTGGTCATAGTGATGTCTCCTAAGATGTAAAGGTCATCTTCCGGTGTTAATGTTTCAAGTCCACACCGGATTAATTCGTGGTATGCATCCATACTACTCAAACCACGGTATCTCAAAATATCCTCGTCGAAAAGGTGTAGATCAGCTGTGAAGTATTTCATAGGGATGACAATATTTATATATTTCCTTAATCACTTTTGCATCGTATAATGCATTATGCTTATCCCCTTCGATCGTTTTGTAACAGACATCCTCACGGGATTTATCAAAAGCCTCTGCATCCGATATCTCACATAACTCAGCAATGTCGTGGTTGATGTCATAGCAGAATGGACATACATTCTTTGGAAGATCGAATGCAGAACCAAATAGATCGATGAACAGGACCATATCGTAATGACATACATCGGACACAAGTTGAACGCTATCGTACTTGGAAAGCCAGCCGCGAAGAGATGCACCGACGTCCGCCTTGGTGCCATACATTTCAATATTACCATCATGAAGATTTGCGAATGTACCCTTGGATGGATCAGCATTGAACTTCAAGTTGTTAATCACATGTTCCTGAATCCAATCATTGACCTGATTGCGATCATAATCGGTAAGCTCGGCATAAAATGTCTTACCATCGCCAGCCACGAGACCGATACTAATAAGAGTTGTGTCCTTATGAAGGCCCGTGAACTCTGTGTCGAAAAATATTTTCATAATGTATCTGTAAATTTTGCTTTGTTGCATTTACGGCATCTCCACTCATACCTACCGCCTACAATATTCCGGATATCACCGGAAAGTACCTGCTCTAAACACCAATCGTGCTTACAAAATAATCGATTAAGTCCAGTAAATTCCCATATATGCTTTAAAATTTTTCGCATAAACCGCAGGTTTTTTTATAAATTAATATATGGAATAGAATGGAAAATTTGAGTGTATTATTATATATAAAAAGGTTTTTCGTGAAAAAACTATTCAACCACATTAAAGAAACCATATTGTATCTATGGCGGTTTTATATTTGTGGGACTATTCCACCTATCGCTTCTAAACCTGAAGATCCGGTAGATGACACTATCGATGAAACCGTTGAAGAACCTGAAATAAATGAAGAAGAAATGATTGAACCAGGACGTAAAAATGTAGTGGTATGCTTGGATAATGGCCACGGGGATAATACCCCCGGTAAGCGTTCTCCTTGGAGTGCATGCAAGGTACCACCTGAATTGCCATTCCGTGAGTATGCATATTGCCGTGAGATAGTAAGCCGTTTGGCAAAGGTACTCCACGATGATGGATTCCCTGTATATATCGTAACACCGGAGGAGACCGATATAACACTTGCAGAACGTGGTAAGCGAATCAATAATGTTGTGGCTGATGCCAAGGCCGATGGTAAACATACTATCTCCATCTCCATTCACAATAACGCAGCCGGTAATGGTAGGGAATGGAAAAAGGCATACGGATGGTCCGTGTGGACAACACCCGGTCAGAACAACTCCGATAAACTCGGACAATGTCTATACGATGCAGCAAAGGAGATCCTCACACCACTGGGTCAAAAAACGCGTCATGACACATCTGATGGAGATGATGACTACGAGGCTAACTTCGCTATGTGTAGAATGCCGAAATGTCCGGCTGTACTAACCGAAAATATGTTCCAGGACTGTATTGATGAAGTTGAATTCCTCCTTACAGAAGAAGGTAAAAATGCCATCGTCGAGATTCACCGTAGAGGTATCGAGAAATTTGTTGAGATGATGGGTTGGTAATTTATTGAATATCAAAAAAAAATAAAAATATGAAACACATAAGAATGTTTGAAAATGCCGAACAGGCAGCTACCATACTTCCAACATTGGAGTATAATACATTATCCGCTATTCGTGGAGAGAGTGGTATATCGTTGAAGCCGGGAGTGCCTCCGACTCCAAGCTATCCAATACCATTCTACATCGACGTTCGAGGTCCTGTAACTCTGGCAG
>Ga0310695_10002683_pt1 | contig 36868 bp, 29 predicted proteins | sample RumenRJG_04DNA_FD_203882 | JGI IMG/M metagenome (GOLD analysis project Ga0310695, IMG submission 203882) | Bovine rumen microbial communities from Lethbridge, Alberta, Canada - RJG_04 (v2) (version 2) | ecosystem: Host-associated > Mammals > Digestive system > Stomach > Rumen | place: Canada... | reverse complement strand
TAACAAAATCTCATTTTTCTTGCTATTGGATATGCCTAACATGGTCTTTTGTGCCTCTTCAGCAGATACCCCCTCTCTCCTCAAAGCCCAATAGCAATGAGAGTTCAAGGAGTTCCTATGAGCATCTTCCTGTCGCCACCTGAAATAATCCACAACATTTTCTGCAGTGGGAAGTGGAACCAGCCGGTTGTCAAATATTGCTGACTTGCCCGTGCACATGGAGAATGCTACGGATGCTTCAGAAGCAAGGATGGACACCAGTTTCCTTTCCTTTCTGCCGAATGTGTTATCCTTCAGGTGAAACAGCATCGAAATCTCGTCACTTTGTGTATAGCCATATATCATCCGGAAGCCACAGTCCATGAGATGCTTTGTGGTTTCTATCATGGCATCTCGGAACCTGACGTCGAAAGGCTTTTCCAGATTCCACTCTTTTTTTGTTAGCCTTGTAAATCCATGTCCGTCAAGCCGGGCAACAAGATATATGCCTTCGAGCATATTCCTGTCAAGTGATTGCTCGAAACGTCTCATCTGTTTATCAAGAGTATCAAAATCCATAGTCTATTCCCTCCATTTTGTTAGTTCAAATTCATTATTTATAATCTCGACGAAGAAGAGTTCATCAAAACCTTCAGCCCTTGATGGCATCTGTAAAATATTACTTGTGCTGGCAATCGCCTTTGAGGGTACTTTGCCTCCTCTTTTTTCATTTCTTTCAATGCAATCTTTCACTACGCTTTGAAAGAAAATCCCAATAATATGATAGCCGTATTCCTTGCTTTTATCAATATATTTCTTTCTATCCTCGATTTTCGGATTTGTGTTGTCAACGACAAAGGATTTTCCATTGCTCAGGCAATCCATCAGTTTCTCGTTTTCTTTGTAGCGAGTATGCAATAAATCCAGGCTGACATGAGTATAGTAGCCATCATTCAACAGTCTATTGTAGAATGTTGATTTTCCGCTGGCCTGTATACCTATAAATATAATGGCCTGCTTTTCTTTTCTATCGAATGGCAACTTATCCATCTTAGTTTGCAAAGATAAATATTTATTTTCATCTTTTCCAAACAATTCTGCTATGCAAGCCTTGCAAAGGAGAAAAAGAACCAGAGCTTAATTCTTTTCCCTATTTTTGCAATCGGAATTGTTTGTGTGAGAGTGGCTTTGAAAGGAGTTTACACTCCCGGTACTGCCGCACTTCAATTCAAGAAGCCCTCCGCCGGATCTCTCCCGGTCTTGAAACGGATGTGGTTTCGGCCTCCTTTGCATGCTGGGGCTTAAGATGGGTTTAAGAGACCCAGATGCATTGGAGGTTTTTAATCAAAAAAGAGAGTCTACTAGGATAGAGTATATCATATAAAATGGAGAATAACGTGTTTGATTTTCATGTCAAGAACCTATCATATGGGTGGTGTCAAGTCGTCATGCTTATTAACGATAAGGAAATCCACTATAATGCGAGTTATTTAGGACAAAATCCATTAGCATCTTTCATTGATGCGTGTGAAGATTTATATAATGAGGAGGGCACGTATTATATTGTATGGCAAGCAGAACCAGGTATGCTTGAAATAACACTTGACCTTAAAGATGACAATCAGCTATATCTTGACATTATTGATAAAGATGGAGATAACGAAAGTATTTATGGGGAATGGCATGAAATCATTCCTTTCGAAGCTTTTGCCTCTGCCATTGTTTCTGAAGGGTTTCGAGTGCTGAACACATATGGTCTTTATGGTTATCAGTGCGCATGGTCTGACCACACAGAATTTCCTTTGTCTAACTTACTCCATATTACAGGAAATATCCAGATAAAAACGATTGGGGACTCATATATTTCAGATATTGCAAAGGAAATTGAATGTCTGCAAGAGAATCTTTCAAAACTGGAGATTACACAATAAACAAAGATGGATAGGTGTATCATCGTAAGACAATGAAACCATCCAGGGCTATAGAGCACTCTATGAATTAATCTCATTGACTATGCTGCTATATGCCTTGGATGGAAGACCTTTGACACCGTAGGCCTCTTCCGCCTCAGTTATGTCAATGGTTTTTCGATTGCAAAAATATGAAATAATATCATCTCCTACAAGAAAATTACGATTGCAAGCCTTGCAAATGGGAAATACTTGTTTTATTAAGATGGAATTAATAACTTTACGGTCAGAATTGTTTGTGTGAGAGTGGCTTTGAAAGGAGTTCCTACTCCCGGTACTGCCGCACTTCAATTCAAGAAGCCCTCCGCCGGATCTCACCCGGTCTTGAAACGGATGTGGTTTCGGCTCCAGGATGGTTGGATATCGGAGGGAAATGAGCCCGCCATGAAGTGCCTTCAATCCTGGGGCTCTTTAACAGAACAATAGGCTATAAAACTATATGGAAACAGAGAAGTATATTCATCAGTGCTTACAACAAATAGAGAAGGAAAACGATGTTCGTATTCTCTTGGCCGTTGAATCTGGAAGCAGGGCATGGGGCTTTGCATCAAAAGACAGCGACTGGGATGTTAGGTATGTGTATGTACATCGCCCGGAATGGTATTTCCACATCGAGGAACAAAGGGACGTCATTGAGAACATGTTTGAAAATGACATCGACGCTGTCGGCTGGGATTTGAAGAAATCATTGGGCCAGTTAAAAAGGAGCAATCCCGCTTTTATGGAATGGGTAAAATCCCCCATTATCTACGAGTATGATAACAGATTCAAGGATAATCTCAATGAGCTAATACCCAAATGCTACAATCCTATAAAAGCGATGTACCATTATCAAAGGATATACGTAAAGCATGATGAGCGCTATCTTCAAAAACAAGGCTATCCAATGAAGCGCTTCCTTTACTATCTTCGTGGTGTATTGGCTTGTCAATGGATTGAAAGATACAAGACAATCCCTCCTGTTAGGTTCAATGAACTATATGAAGAAATGGTCTCTGATCAGGTAATCAGGCAGGAAATAGATAAACTCATAGAATATAAAACCACAAGTAAGGAGATGGATATGAGTGAGGTTCCGTTTAAGCTTGTTGACTATGCAAAGGAACTTGCCAGTTATTACATAAAAGTCGTTAATGATTTTCGGCCAGTCTTTGACAATACTGGGGTTAATGAGGACTTGAACAGATTGTTCTTTAATACAGTGAATTGCCATCAGGAGTAGGAAGTCGGCTGCTACCGGGTACTGACACTTTTGCATTTACTGCTGATTCGTCACTATGGCTGATGGGGGAAACGCCGCCCCCCGATGGCATTTAGCAAAGACCAATAAGTATAAAGAATTTAGAGACAACTTAAAACTTTAAAATATGACAGAAAAAGAGAAAGAAGAATTGGATCAACTGTTGGAGAAAATAGATGAGTTTTTGAAACTGGCAAAAAAGGCGCTCCTCTGGTTACAATAGACACGTTTCCTATAAGAAAAAGGGACGTCAAAACTATTTCCTCATACGGACTTCTTAAAAAGAGACGCAGGCCTTTCCACTCTTCCGCCAGTAATATTACTATTAAAAGAGAAAGACACTGCCACCGTCTGAAACCCCTGGTCAGTCACATGTAGAGGCAGGTGCTGTCACCTCTAATCTTTCCCTATATGAGCTATCTGATGCTCTCCAAATATTATCCATTTGTGAGCCTTGCAATATCTCTATCTATTTAGGCAATTCTCAATAATCCATTTCTCATCTATTGTGTCGCAATAGTGATTCATCTTGTAATTGTCATTTGTAGATACCTCGTTTAGGTAATTGTCATAATTGTATTTATCTAACAGAATCAACTCTTTTTGGAGGGAACCATCAATTATTTGTCGAAAAACAAGATTACTACGTGATGGCACTTTTCCATAAGGAAGGACTTGTTCAAACCTCAGTTCGCAAGTTTCTGGTATGTTATTATTCTTGTCAAATTTCATTACTAGTTTTGCGAGTTCAATAGCAATGTCATTCAACCCTTCTTCAAAAATGTATATTTTCTCTCTTAAAGCGTTGAGAGAATCAACAGTCCTGCATAGTTTTCGCATTCCTGGATACTTTGTTAGCATATCATTAATCATTTTGTTAATGCCAGAGCAATTGTTTGGAGAGTAATATATTTGAAAATCTTTGTCCATATCATGGTAGAGTAAGTCGTGCCTAATACTAAAAGTATTCCCGCATTGAGGACAACTCCAGTCAAAGATTTCCCCACTTAACACTTTCTCTCTGAGCGTGGGGTCTAAACTAACATTCACAGAATCATACATTTTCAAATCGCCCTTATTGCCGCATGTTGGGCAAGTAAAAGGTTTAATACTTATTTTTGACATATTATTGTTGCTTTAGTTTTTTATTATCAGATAACACTCGCGTTGCATATCTTTGGCTACGTTGTTTTTGGGATACTAACAGACAATGTTTCGTTATACTTAAGGTCATTCGTTTTTTCTTTTATCGTTATATAACTTCTGCTGCATTGATTTAGCGTTATTATTTCTTTCTTGCTCTTTAAGCAAATCATTAATATACTCACCAATCAACTGAGAATGTAATTTAGCCGAAACGTTCTTCTTTGTCATTTCTGAATTATCGCTGTTATTATCAGGGTATGCATTTGCTAAGCTTTGAAGTCCATAATAAATACTCTTTATAACATTCAAACGTTTGTCATATCCGAAGAACGGCTCTATATCTTTCACAAAACCATTAGGAATAACTTCTATTCTGATTAGCGGCTCCCAGTTGTAGAACACACCGCCCTTATATTCGACAGTACTATCTAGCGCAGATTCCTTTTGAAGAATAATCCGAGTTGGAGAATCCTCAAAGTTTAGATGTATCTCCGTATTGTTATGCCATATCAAATGTTCTACATCGTGCCGAATTTGATCCCAATCAGTAGACCATTCGCTGATATATGCTTCCAGCCTATGTTCGCCAACTTGAATCTGGTATTTTACGTCAAGCCATCCATACTCACTTTTCAATTCTTCTTCTGGTTGTATGCATTTAATCCAGAACTTATTGTCTATGAGTTTATAATCCTTTAACTTTTTAAAACGGTCATTCCCTTGGAAATTGTCTCCGATTAGTTCGGCAATCTCATCTAAACTGGTTTTCATAAAAAAACCTCTTTCTTCATTATAGAAGAACGTTGTTTCAAAGGCAAGCATACTCTTGATTTCCTTCTCGGTAAAACTGCTCTTCTCATAAGGGAAAGGTTCAAAGATTTCCTGGCCAAACTGTTCTGCAACTATATTTCCAAAAATGACTTCTGCCATAACAATGTCATCATACCCTTTGGGGTTAAACGTCATTGAAACAGAGTCCTCCCTTACTTCTACTTTCTTTACTTCCATAATTGATATTATTTACCATCCAAACAGTTCATTCATTGTACAGCTTCTTGGTTTTGCTGTCTGTACGACCTGAGGTTCAAAAAGAGAAGGTTGATTGACTGAATCAAGATCTTTATGTGTACATCCTTCTGCAAACTTGGCCACGAATCGGTTCAGTTTCTTGGAGAAAGAGATGATGAGGTCTCCACGACTGCGAGTCATACCAACTAGAAAGACTTTCTTATCATTGTCAACCTGGGTCGTTTCGCTGTCAATATAATTGCAGAAAGGCAAGAACACCTTATCAAAGTCCAAGCCTTTGGAACCGTGGTAGGTCATCAGGGTTATCATCTTTTTATTATCAAGGAAATTGCCAAAACCGTTGCCGACATACCGCAATGGAATGCCACAAGCAGCAAGATAGTCGTTCAGATTCCCGTAATCAATATTTCCATGCTCGTCATAAGCCCACTTCCATGAGGGCTTTCCCACATCGGATAACACCTTGTCAGTAAAACTGGTTATTTTACTGTGTGACGGCAACAGAATAGCGACGCTATCTGTATGTCGTAATGATTCCTTGGCCTCTTTCATGATGGCACACACCTCCTGCTGCTGGTTCCTGGCTTTCCAAAGGCGTATCATGATGTTCTTCTTCATCATAGATACTCTGCCTTCCTGCATAATCTTCATTTCCGGCATCACATCATTGGCAGCCTCCATCACGAAGCGACTCAGCCGATGGACAATGTTTAGACGGGTAATGACAGGATGGAAGATCGTCTGGATGTCTGTTTCAGAACAGGTGGGTTTCTTCCATTTGGGATCTTCTTTGTAAATCTGTTGGTTTGGGTCACCTCCAATAATCACGCGATGGGCACATTTAGCTATATTGTTAAGCACCTTGGGCGTCAAATCCTGAACTTCATCACAGATAATACAATCGTATTTCTGTTTGGCCTTTAGTTCTTTCTCGAACTTATACTGAGTGACGACCTTGATATCGTTGATATGCATCTGTTGTAAGGCAGCCTCAATCATGTTAATCAGAGCATGGGTGAATTCAACAAAAATGATTTTGGCACTCGGATTCTTTTCCCTGATTTTCAACGCAGCATAATACAACAGCATTGTCTTGCCGGAGCCAGGGAATCCGATAATCAATTCATTGTCTTCTCTGTTAATGAACTCATTCAGGAAGGTCCTCTGCTCCCTATCAAGTTCATTTTCGGGTATTAACCAATTCATATTGACACCTCCTTCTTATTAGTGATACTTACAAGATTGTCTGCATTAAACCGGCAGTCGTTCTCGATACTGACATTAGAAGGCTTTACGTCCATAATTTTGTCTCTCCTCTGAAGTCTTTCAGCCACTCTTTTAAGCCATCCGTAATCACAGTCATCCAAAATACCTTCATGCCAGCGACGCATTAGGATGTTGTAAGCTTGCTCATAATACTCGTTGGCTCTATCCTTCTCTTCCTCTTCTCGGTATATCTCCCCTAAAACAATAAGTGCCGTTGTCATGTCTGGCCTTAATTCAAGTGCCCTTTCAAGTTCTTTTCTGGCTTCCATATACTTGCCTATACGATATAAATCAAATCCGAGATTGGAATGTGGCCAAGGATCTTCCTCGTCATACGAAATGGCCTTTTTATAGTATTGTATCGCTTTGTTCAGATTACCGCTGTTACCATATAAAACGCCAAGTTTGTTATACATGTTCTCCTGAGGATAGTATTTCAGTTCCATCTCCAGCACCTCGGCAGCACGATGTTCGTGCTCTATATCAGAGTAGGCATTCCTGAGCCTGACAAGAGATTCTTTTGTTGGTACACCTCCATTCCTGTCTGCAGTAATATAGGTTTCTCGCTCCGCCAACATGATTTTCCTCTCGTCATCTGTCTGGTAAGTATTGGCAAAGGGGTTCTCCGATGTCACTGTACACTCCCTGCCCATACATGTCGCATGAACCGACAGTACCTTGTCTGTATTCATTTCCAAAGTGACCTCGATAGGTGTGTTCACGGGGAATACATTGCCGTCAGGAGCTTCAATACAAAGATTGGCCAGCATTTTCTTCTCGCTGCCGACACAAATGGGAATCTCTATACGATCCTTTTCACTCTCTCCTGTATTAAACCTGTTGATTTTGATAGCAGGGAATGGTATTTCCGTACCAGCAGCAATCACAGGGACAGAGTTCTTGTCCTTGGTGATGATGACGATGGACTCACTGGTAATAGGCCGAACCATAGAGATATCATAGGCATTGGTCATTAAAGAATGAATGGCAGCTCCCTGTGATACCAGTTTCTGCATATCAGGAGGTAAGAGCATTTTGGTTCCCTCTCCAAAGTATTCCTGGATACTACGCTGTACGAAAGGATTCTTACTAGAGCCACCTATCATCAGAACATAGTCTATCTCATCCTTAGAGACATGAGCTTTCTTGATGGCAGAATTGATAGTTGAGTAGATACTGTTATATCTCTTCTGCCGCTTGACATTTGTAGTCGTCTGATATATATTCTTTTTGAAGAAAACATCCATAGTATGGATAAACTCACTGTATGTCAAAGTGAACGAATCCTGAGTCAGCAGCTTGTAATCTGTATAGATATTGACAGGTATCTCGATTGTCCGTCCACGGTTCTGAGCTATCACAGTATCAAGCATCCCCTTGTCATCCAACAGGAACTGACAGTCCTTGCATATCTGAATTTTCAACAACTCTGCAATACCCATTAACTGGGCTGCAATAACTTCTTTCTGGCTTTCGCTGTAGTCATCCTCTTCCATACCGTTGTTTTTCAGTAACGATGGAAGGAGATAGTTATTTGCTATATACCTATCAATATCGTTACCACCTAGTTCAGTAAACTGTGATATGGAAAGGTTGCGTGAGTGACAACCTTGATAGTCGGCACTGATTTCAAGGATGGAAATATCACAGGTTCCTGCTCCAAAGTCGAATACCAATACTTTGGGATTATAGCCGTCTTTCAGTTCTATGGGCTCTTTATAGGTCTCATCGGGATTGATGTAGCCTATAAAGGCCGCATTTGGCTCGTCTATCAGATTCCTACCCGTTATTGGAATCTCGTTTGCCTCCAGCGCATCAAGCAGGTCTTTACGCTGATTGCTTTCAAATGATGCAGGAATGCTGACAGCGTAACAGATTTCGGTATTAGTACAGGCTTTCTCGATGCAGCGCTTTAATTGTTTGAAGAAAAAGCGTGTTGCATCCTGTGGAGACTTAATCAGTGGTTGTTGGCTATTGTACCAAATTGGCCCAAGATCTATTCCGAGTCCCATTTTAAAAGAATGCCAGATATTCTCTCCGAAAGTATATTCAGGATTACCCTTTAGCTTATAGGCTCCTTCGCCCACCAGTGGAGAGCCATCCTTATTGATGGCTATTATAGTGGGCATCAGTTCTGATTCTACGGTGTTTCCATCGGACTCTTTCTGTACGAGGTGAAGCGTGATACACTCCACCTGCTTGCTTCTGGCATCATAACTGGCGACAGAAACGACTGTCGTACTGGTTCCGAAGTCAATGCCGACACATGTCTTTCCCTTCTGATTCCCGACGGCTTCAGCCGGAATCTGAAATAGCTGGTTTAAACTTAGCTTTCCCATGGCAATTGTTATTTCTCGTCAAAATAGTCATCTTCTTCTATCAAACAGTGTTTTCCAAGCGCTAAATCACGAGCCAATTTTTTGAAGAATCGGTTACGAGCTCCACCATCCTTATCAAACATGGCAGACGTACCTTCTTCTGTCTCATCAAAAGCGAGTGTGTTTCGAATACCCATACTACCAGCAACGGCTTCTACATCCTGATTGGCACCGATATAGGTGAATGTCCATCCTTCATGGCGTAGTTCTTCTACTAATGACTTGATCTGGGGGCCTGACCAATGCTGAGATGCATTCTCATAGCCGTCAGTAATAACAGTCACCAAGACTCGGTCTTCAGGGGTAATCTTCCTCTTCAGTTCTGAGATCATTTCGCCCATGGCATCGTAGAGAGCTGTGCAGCCACAAGCTACATAGTCATCCTGAGTGAGTTCTTTCACTTCATCGATAGGTGTTTTAGAATACTTCACCTTCAGATAGTCTCTGCCGGAGTTAAATGATGCCAGTGTCAGGAACTGCTTAAGTTCAGAATGGTCTTTTTGGCCAACATGAATGGTTTGAATGGTTTCGTTGACACCGCTAAGTGCCTGATTGTAGATACTTTCCATTGAGCCTGAGGCATCAAGGATGATGAGATTGATGATGCGTTTTACTTCCATAACTTTGTTCTTTTAAATGTTTGACATTGCAAAGTTAGGAGTAATAAACCATGAAAACAAGAAAAATGGAAATGCAAGGCTTGCAAGCACCTTGCACTTCTATTAAGCTATTTATAGGAAACTTAGAAAGACTTTTTATTGGCTTTTATTTTAACTTGTTCTTGTTTGATGAGTTCTTTTTCTTTATCCACCTTTTCCTTAAAGGCTTCGTCTTTTTTGTATAATAAGCATTTTGTCACATCCCTTGGTTCTTTTACCAGCTGTTCTATAAAATCAACTGCCTCAAAGACGCGATTAATTAATATGGAAGGAATGTTCCCTTTTTTGTCAACATAATTTGAAAGGTACTCTATTGATGGAGTAGATATACCAAGTCGCTTTGCCACAAGATATGAGACGGTTTCTGCCTCAAATTCTTTTTCTTCCCTGGTATAGAAACGATCTTTCCACCATGGATAAGCTAAATGGTGACAAAATAAATGGCCTAATTCATGAAGGATCTTTGTTAATTGCTCAACCTCGTCAGCTCTTGAACTAACGCTGATGACGAAATGGCTATGGTGTGCGACATAGCGGTCTTTATGGACTCTGACATATATTTTCTCAGATTGGTCAAGTCTGATTTCAGCACGCATTTCGGACCCTACTTGATAGTCTGTATTATAATGAATACCATATTTGGGTAGATTCTCCCGAAGATTCTTCATATAGAAACTTACATCAGACTTACAAGATGCCAGATGATGGTTGATGATTTGCTCTATAATGATGTTTTCATCAACTTTCCTAGTCTTATCAATCTGTTTGGTGTCTGAAATATCGAAAAGGAACTCAACAGGATAAAACGGAAGTAGAATGATGACAGGACGTGCATTGGATCTTATCTTCCTATTATATTCATCTTTCCATTTTTCGGCAGTAAGGACAAACCTGGCTCCGGGTCGCTGTTGCTCAACGAGTGCAGCATTATAAACGCCAAGATATGGGAAGTTCGTGTAGAATTCAAGTTTCTTCCTGAATTCGGAACTATTTCGATATTGCTTTACATCCTGAAACAGACGGTCAATGGATGTACGTTCTTTATTACGCTTTTCCTCGTTGAAAAGGTCCAGTTGCTTGTCTTCACTCATACTCTTCTTCAAATTCAATTAGTTCCTCTTTCAGTTGTAGTTTATATAAGCCGCCAGCTCTACCGGCAATGAGATAGTTCTTGGCAAGATGCTTGTCAATACACCTCTCGAAAGCTTCCCGTATTCTTGTTAACACAACACTAATCTGGTTATTGCCCGGATATTCCAACGTATTAATTCTCTGAACCTCTTTCGGTGGTAACACCTTATAGCCAAATACTTGCTTGAATCTATTTTCTAACTCTATGTGATATGTTTCAAGTTGTTTTAGAATGATTCCTTCCGGATGACTTAAAAAGAGGAGATATACGGCTTTATACTGAGGTGCCATTACAACTTCCATATTGTTATAATCAGGAAGAAATAACCTGTGATCATCAGTAATATAAAGCCTAGAGATAATCTCATTTTCCTCTATTAAATCATAGATAGATGTTAGGGACATACCCATGAGGCGAAGCTTCTTAACTGTTCTCTCTAAATCTGCTATAATTTCTCCTACGTCCTCTTCCCGAATTTTATCAAGGTTGGACCTAGATTCATCGTTTTCCTCTATACATGATTTCTTATACTGCCGAGTTTCCTCCTCAATCCTGTCCCAAAGACTAGGGGTAGAGGAATACTCCACCTGAGGTTCATAGAGAAGTTCATTCTTGCTTCCAGGTTCGAAATCATCCAAGTCTTCGTCATATCTTCTTTCCGACGTCTGCTCGGAAGATAAATTCTCAACAATATCGTAGATGGCATTAGCAAACCACAGTTTTACGGTATTGGTGTTGTCCCCGTCTATTTCAATAGTCTGTCCTTGGAAAACCCACTCGTCTTCATCTTTCTTGGGAGCAAATAGCAGAGAAGGTGCAATCTTCTCCTTGTTCTCTATATGACTCATATATCTGAGAAGGTGGACACTGCGAAGTTCCACCTTCTCCATAATATCGGATGTAAGATATGGCGCATAGTACAATATCTTTTCCTTCGTCTCTTCGTCATTGAAGAACATGGGGAGATAGACAAAATCAAGATTTGCCTGTTTGAAAGTCCACTTTATTTGTTCATAGTTCCTTTTGATAACCGCGTTGATGCGCTCATCATATTGGTTCTCAACATATACGACTTGCCTTTTCTCGGGTTCGAAAGGCAGATTCTTGAAAGCTACAGAATACCTCATATTCGTACTTATTTGGGTGCAAATATAACGATTATGTTCCGAATCTCAAAATAATATGACGTTGCAAGCCTTGCAATGGAGGTTATCTGAAATGAGATCCCTTAATCTTTTTTATTTGATGTACTTAATTGTACTTTATATTTAACAGGTTTCATTTTGATTCCCACGCCTGCATCGAACGGGTTCTGAATTACCCAAATCTTTGGGTAGGGTGTCAAAATATCAAATACTACGTATATGTAATAGTCTCTGCCAAACCTCTTTGCTGTCTCATATTCATTCTCAGTGTAATAGAAATCCATGTCACCCACATTTCTTTGGGTTGCTTTCACTTCTATATATCTAGGTGTCTTATCACCATTAACAGACCGAATATCATAACCATAAGAATCACTCTCGCGTGATACCCATTTGATGAGTTTCTTTGCTTTCGATTCAGAAATAGAGAAATCTTTCATCAGTCTTTTCACTTCCGCCTGGACAACTACATATTCACCTCTATCTCCAAGCTTCTTATATTTTTTTGCTTCCTTTTCATAGTCAGGAGAAGGCTTACCGGAATGAGGCTTGGTATACGGAATGGACTCCCCTTTAGCCAAACGCAAATCAACAAACGAAATAGATTCTAGTGTTGGGAATTCTATCTCCTCTTCTCTAGATACAACAGCAACTTCGTCGTTTTTCAGAGGAGCTTTAGGATAATGTGACCACAAGAAAACAGAAAACATATCATTGCTCCATTTCTTCATGTCCTTATCGCTATTTTTATATTTTAGCAAAACCTCTCTCTTATATAACACATTCTGTTTCATCAGATCTGCAGTATCAAGGTCAAATGCCTTAAGATAATGATTGAGATGGTCATTTGAAAAAATATTCAAATAGTCATCAGGATAATAAACAGAAAGAATCTTCCCTTTAAACAAAGCATTCAAGGGATTGCTGATAATCTCCTCATAATCATGAGCTTTCCCAGACTCCAACAGATTTAAAATGGATACTTTAACCCTCTTAAAAACTTCCTTATAATTGGCTCCCAGCCTTGGTTCAAAACTATAGTCTGCCTTTTCCTTTGAATACCAAACTCCAAACTTAGTAGCGTATTGTCCAGACATATTGCCTAACCCTTTTAATGTACGCTCAAGAATATAGCAAAAACTTGTTTTGCTCTGCTTTCCTTGGACATACTCATCGATGGTCATAGCTGCAATCTTCGCAGGATTGTACTTACGGACAAATTCATCTCTGATTTTGAAAAGGCTCTTATACTCCTTCTCTAGAGTGTGAATTCTAAACGTCTGTTTGGCTTCTTGTAATTCCTGATAGTTCATAGAGCGTTTTTTCTTATTCTTCTTTTCTATAATTCTACTATTAAAAGGAGATCATGGGAGCTATTACCTTTTTAATTATGAATTGATGTTTGTCTTATTAAAACACAAACCTAATTATTCTTAGAAGGTTCAACTTCAAGAGTCGGATAATCGATACTATTGTCTCTTCCCAATAAAGCATCTATTTCATTTCGTCCCTCCACATATTTCATTTCTTCTGGAATATAAGCCACATCATCTGTGCCACCAGGATAAAATATAATCATGTCGATAATTAGTCCAGACATATAACACTTCTCTTTGTCATGAGGAATAATCAACTTAAAATGCCCCATCTCCAAAGTTTCATTTGGGAATATTGGTTCCTTACAATTGCATGAGATTTTAAGTCTTTTTTCATCTAATGCTGTATATGAAAAACCATCATGAGAGGGGAATTTTATATCACAATAAGTAACCACTTTATTCATATAAACATTTAGTTTGTATGTTTGACAAACTGAATATCCGACATTAGCTATTTTAGCTATAAACATGTATTCGGTCTTTGTGCCAGTACTTTTCATCTTATAAAGCCCACATTCTTCAATAGACAGAGGGGGATTGGCTTGCCTGTTCATTACATCGCGGATCTCAAAATCTTCCATTATTTCAATGGTAGCATTTCGCCTTACATGATATAAGTGATTGGTTAGATTTTGATGAGCAGTTTGACTTTTGGGCACCTCAACTACAAAGAGGCCGCCATCGTGATTGTATGGGATATGTGTTATCTCAATATCCTTAATGCGTGGAGATATGTTTGATGAAATAATTTGTGCGAGTTGGTCTTTCGACATGCAATCAGAAGAAATTGGCATGATTCCTTCTGGAACAGCATGCCCTTTTATGGTTTCCTTTTGCTTTAACCCATATATTATTATTCCGCCATTTGCGTTTGCCATGGCACTGACATCCTTTGCAATATCTTCTCGAAGCTTTTGTTTGTCATCAGCAAACGAACGCTTATATTCTATCTCTGTCGATTCTTCAACTGCATTATCAATCAGCAAACTTATGTCATCTATTGTCTTTATCTTCATAAACTCTGCTAAAAATCCATTTCCAGAACATTCCCATTATCCCGAAGCCAAACCTTTGCATCTTCGTAAGATGGAACTTGTATTGATACAATATTCCAAAACTCAGGTGAATGGTCAGAAACTCTCAGATGGGCTAACTCATGTACAATCAAATACTCAATAACAAATATTGGAGCTTTGATGATGCGCCAATTGAAATTGACATTTCCTTTAGGAGTGCATGATGCCCATCTGTACTTCATGGTGTCAGTAACGGAGCATCCATTATATTCAACACCTAACTTTTGGGCAAATGACTTTGCCATTGGTTTAATTATTGAGAGTGCATATTTCTTATACCAAGCCACGAAAATGTCATGAGCTCTATCCTGATTGTTTTTTGAGATACGGAAGGAGAAACCATCGAACTTTATACCTCTTATATTATCATCGACCACAAGGAGTGTGCAGTTCCTGCCCATCAACATCATGCTTTCGCCTGATACAAATTCCTTCTTATTGGACTCGGCTGGATATTTGTAAATGTCATTGACCTTTTCTTCTATCCACTCTTTTTTCTTTTCAACTATTTCCTGAATGCGCGAAAGAGGAAAGCCTTCAGGGGCTTTCACTATGACACGTCGGTCACGTTCCACGTATATTCCGACAGTCTTTCTTCGTTTGCTGTATTGTACTTCGTAAACCATCAAAACTCAGATATAATTGAAGAATGTTTAGCTTTTGCCACTTCCATAATTCTTGTGATAATCTCCTGCCGTTTGGTAACAACACCAGGCATTGAGCAGAAATCCGGAGAGAGAAGAATTTTCTGTAATTCACCTTTCAAATGATTTTGGGCAGGTGTACTGTTCCAAAAACCGAGAAGGTGAAGTTCTGTTTGCAATTTCTCAACTATATTGATAGTCAATGCAACACTCTTGCTAACCTCGTCTTCCGTTAAATCCTTATCATTGTATAACTCTGATTTGAATATGCGGAAGAACGGCATCTGTCGTTTGCGGTCAAGACCATAGGTGTTTTCTTTTTCACGGTCACGTATGCGTTGACGTAGTTTCTCCAGTTCCTCATATATCTTCTTCCAGTTACCTATAAAGTTCTTAAGAATCTCTTCAAGCGCCTTAGAGAAAGACGCAAAGAGTTCTGGGTCTTCATCGATATTTATCTCGATGTAGTTCCTGATGGCATGTTCTGTTGCTGCCGCCTTAGTCTTTTCAGACTTGCGCTTTTTGACTTCCTCGGTGAACTCTTCACTAATAATGGAAATTGGAGCAACTTTTTCTTCAATGCCCTTGGATTTCAGATAAACATCGGCAATGGCACGTAGCTTCTGCGGAATACCTTTCATACTGAATCGACCATCACGAAGATGTTTCAGTGCCAAAGCGTTTATCTCAGTAAATGACTTCCAGTCCATCAGATAGTCCAATGCCTCTTTTCGTGGGAGGACAGCGTTGAATGCCCGTGTAAACTCACTATATAGTTTCAACCATTCTGCCCGTGCTTCTTCATCATAGAATAGATCATAAAAAGCATCCTCGTCAGTAAGGTCAGTCAAGGCGTTCTTCTTCAGAAAGTCCCAAATGGCAGCATGTGATTTTTTGAGTTCTTTCAGAAGTTCTTCTTCATTCACGATTGTCGAAAGCGTTCCCTCGGTCTCGTCGGTGTCAACCTGACCTTGTTTCTCATCGTAATAATCAATGGCCTTTTTGAGGTGATGGCCTATGCCAACATAGTCCACCACAAAGCCGAAGTCTTTGCCTTCTTCGCCCACTCGGTTTGGACGTGTTATGGCTTGAAGGAGATTGTGAGCAACAAGCACACGGTCGAGATAAAGGACCTGTTCTATAGGAGCATCAAAACCAGTAGTAAGCATATTGTTGACTATGATGATGCCCACATCGCCTTTGATAGTCGGGTCTTCCTCATCCTCACCATCGAAAGGAAGTTTAAAAGACTTAATGCTACGTTTATGATATTTGGTATCTGTATATTGTTTTATCTCCAACTCGTCGTTGCGGTCGCCAGATATGACTACAGCAGAATGCACTTTTTTCAGTCTTTCGATATTGATGCTTAATGGATTATCGTTTTCCAATTCCTCAATTTTGGTTTTGAGAGCATCCTCTATCATGCGCTTATACCTTACTGCCGCAATTCTGGAATTGGCAATAATCTGAGCCTTGAAGCCACCGGGGAAGATTTGAGACACATAGTGTTCCATCATATATTTAGCTTTCTCCCTTATGGTATCTTCACTGTCAAGATATGCGTCGCGAGAGCCGAAGCCCAAAATCTGCAAACGTTCCTGTATGTTATAATCGCTGAAAACATCTTCAAACTTCTTATCCATGCCTTCTTTGTCTTCAACTTCAGCATTATGGGTAAAACCCTGATAGATGATTTCAAGCGTAACGCCATCGTCAATACTTTGGCGCATGGTGTAGCTGTCTATATAGTCTCTATATAAACGTTCGGTTTTTGACGTTGGCGTACCAGTAAAACCAATGCGAGTGGCATTAGGCAAAGCACGTTCAAGATTTGCACCCAGCAGTGAGAATTGTGAACGGTGCGCTTCATCAGTGAGAATAAGCACTTTGGGGCTTTCGTTTAAGACTGGAAAAATTTGAATGTCATCCAACTCCCCAGACTCTTGGAACTTGTGAATCATTGCCATGACAAGGTCGGAAGTGTTGGTGCTCAAAAGTTCCTTCAAACTGCACATAGGTTTGTCTGCCCGTGGATTGATAAACTCTGCTTTCTTCAAGTTGAAGCCAACACCACCTCCCGTATCTCCCAATTGTTCTTCCAGTTGTGTGCGGTCGGTGACAAATACCACCTTCCACGATTGAAGAGCTGTTATAAGCTGCATCTGGCGCACCAAGAACATCATGGTAAGCGACTTTCCTGAACCTTGTGTATGCCATAAAATGCCTCCCCGGTCTTCTTTAGTCTTTCCTTCTTGTAAGCGTTTCACCATCTTCTTGACGGCACGAAACTGCTGGTAACGGCATACAATCTTTATCTTCTTGCCTTTATCATTGATAGAGAATATGGTGAATATGCGTATAATGTCAAGAAGGTTTTGAAGTGATAGCATACCTGCCACCAATCGCTGCTGGTCATTGGGCGCACTTTGCCCATGTTTCAAGTCGTTCAGCGTCATGGGATATGGATCAGTCCAACGATAAAAATACTTTTCACGATGGGTGGTGATAGTTCCAGCCTTTGCTTCGTTTCGGCAAGTGACTATTAAGAACTGGTTGTATTGGAACAATGCGGGACTTCCTTCTCCTGTATCTCCACGCTGCTCAGAATAGCGCATCAGTTGGTCGATGGCTTCTGGCAAAGGTTCAGACACCTTCGGTGACTTGGCTTCTACAACGACGATTGGCAGACCATTCAGGAACAATACGACATCTGGTATAATATGATGGTCGGTGCCAGGGATAGCCACCTTAAATTGAGATATGGCTGTGAAGATGTTGTTTTCTGGATGGTCGAAATCAATATAGCGAACAGAAGGCGACTGTTCACCCGTCTGCTCGTTTCGTGATACTGACGTGCCTTCGACCAGCAAATTGAAAATGCGTTCGTTGTTTTCAAGCAAAGTGCCACCTTGATATGCCGTGATGCGATTTGTAACCTCATCAATCTGGCTATCTGTCAGGAAGTCATTGATTTTCTTCAATGCCTTTCTGAGTTTAGGCATCAGCACTACTTCCGAGAACGATGTACGGAAGCTCTCTGATGGTAGCTGTTGCATCTGAAGTTCTATAACTTCATTTACATCATCATTCCAGCCCAATTCCTTCAGTTGTTCCATGAAAGGGTGCTCCACGCTGTTGAACTCGTCGATTTTAAGTTGTTTCCGACGGGATTCTTCATATTTGTTGTCGTTGCTCAGTATCATAAGCCTATTTTTGTTTTAGATTCTTACTTTGCCAGTTATGAGGTCTGCAAGGAGGCCTTCTTTGATTTTTCTAAATGAAGACAATTCTCCTCTAAGGTTTTTAAGAGCCTGAATACATTTAGATATATCTTTAACTACCTCTTTTTGTTCGTCTATAAAGGGAATTGTAATCCATAATTCTTTTACGTCTTTTACATTAAGATGATTGACTGTTGTACCACCCACTAAACCCCTAAATACTGATTGCATTTTATCGCCATAGATTTGATCTACGAAATAATATGGCAATAGCCTTTCCGATGGACGTAATATCATAACTCTTTGACCCAAACAAATTCGCATTCCTTCTGGGATAACAAAAGCTTCGCCAATAGGGGCTTCTCTTGTAAAAATAACATCCCCTGGTTTAGGCTCAATTCTGCTGATTCTTTTTAAGTAGTCTTCTTCCGATACATACGAACTATCCCCGATAAGATATTCTCCGTTTTTGATACAAAAAGTTCGAGCTACAAGCACACCATAATTTAAGTATTCAGGGGTTGTATGAGGACAATCTTCTATTTCTTTGAATGATTTCTTTAGTTCTTCACATTCCCACTCCTCAGGTATTCTACCCATCGGTGAATCTTTAAACTTATGTGTCTTTTCGCTTCGCACATTGCCCTCTTTATCAATGCCAAAAGTAAGCAAGTCTTGCATCAAGCCTCGCTTTATCAGTTCGTATTTATCAATGAGCAACTGCGTTTGTGAAAGCGAATTGTCAAGTTTAGACAACGCATCTGCAATACGAAGTTGCTCATCCTTCGATTCTGGGATGATTATTTCGTGGCGCTTGAAGTCCTTCTTTTGAAGGTGCTTTAAGCCGCTTCCTTGGAAATAATTGATGTCAATATATTGCTTAAGGAATAGCAGTACATAGTACATGAACTTGGGACAAATATTCTCTTTTGTACCAAGCACATAAGTATCTGTGGAATATGCAGCTTCTCCATTAAAGTATTTGACATTAGCCATTCCACCTGTAGCCAGATAAAGGTTCTCGCCATCTATAAGTTTGCAATCATGCTGCAAAACAGCCTCTCCACTTGTGAAGAAGGGGTACAAACCGAAATCGGCAGCATCATCAACCTTTATTGGCGATTTCTTTTTCTCAACGACACACTCGCCGATAGAAACCTTAAGCCAACCCTTAGGAATTGATATCGTGTTTATTTCCATATCAGTCAACGTATTTAAGTTTTTTGAGTATGTCGTTCAGTTCATTCATCACTTTATTGCGGTCTGCTGCAATCTGTTGTGCCGAAGTAGCATATTTGTCAAAAAGATGCTCACAGGCAATAATCACCTCACGCTTCTCCTGCTCGGTGTAACGGTTGAGCTGGTCGGCAATGATATTGTAGTGTTTCTGCAATATCAAAGTGCGAGTTTCCTCTTCCGTTATTTGCCCCCCAATAGATTGCATAGTGGCATCATATCCGCTAAGAAGCTGTTGTATCTTTACAACTTCTTTCTGGAGTTTTGTGAATTTCTTTTTCGGCTCTTTGAGTACATCTTTTGCCTGAGCAACCTTTGTTAGCAAAGCGTTCTGCTCGGCTGTTCTTTTATTTTTGTTTGAAGGCACAGACTTCTTTATCTCATCTAAAGAAGCAAGAATGGTTTCTATAGAAGCACCTTCAGACGGAATACAGAATTGCAAACCTGACTGTTCAAGGAAACCTATGGTGAGTTTGGAGATTTCTCCAATCTCGTTGTTTGCTTGATTCAACAATCCTTCGGCATACTGTTTCTTGGATTCCACTCCAAGGCATTTCAATTCCAGATGCAAGTCAAGAGTCTTTTGCAACTGGTCAAGTTCAGATTTAGCAGCCTTAAGTGCTTCCTCGCATTCTTTGAGTTGTGCGGAAAATGCTTTCAATTCGTTGGCATCGTCAGAGTCTTCCTCACAGCCTTTTAATGCAACCGCAAGTTGTTCGTATGCTAATTTCGGCGTATGCTTTATCTCTTTTGCTTCCTCGCCTTCGGCAGGTTCTTCAGGTTCATAGTCAAGGGATTCAAGTATTTGTTCTACAATATCTTCTAAGTTGGCTTCGCAGTTTGCGACATCTTCCTGCTTCTTGTCAATGGCTTGCCTCTCATCAGTAAAGAACATGGCAGTAACATAGTCACTGTATTCTGGATAGATAAGATCTATATCCCATTTACGCTGCATGATAGTCTTTAGGTCGTACTTGACACCATCCCACCAATTGACAAAGATACCAGCCACCTGATGTTGATCGAGCATTCCTATAGGTTCGAGAGCCTGACGCATAGATAGCATCAAACTGTTTCTGACTTTTGGAAGCAGAGCGTCACGATGTCCTGCAATAGTGGCAAACTCATCGCTGGCAGTTTCCCACCAAACAGATAGATTGTCATGCAATTGTGATACCACAGCGTTTACTTCGATGCTCTCTTCAACTGCTTTTTTTATTTCATCACGGTTATTTACAGCGAACTTACGATAACTATCATTGCCATCTTGGAAAAGAGTAAAAGCATCAAAATGAATCTTTGATGAAAGATTGCTGTTGATTTCTTCTATCTCTACTGCTGGGACACCTCCGACAAGGTGTGCGTGAACGTCATGATGCTCTGGAGCTGGAGTATTGTCAACGTATTTGCGGATGATAAGCGTATAACCGTTTCGCTCTATTTCAGATAGATCAACCAAACGTGAATAGTTCGGCACTTCCATTTTATTCAGATAGACGTATGAAATTTTCTCAATGTCTTCTGGGCGAAGTGTGTTTTGTTTCTTTCCCTCTTTATATTCTCTATCTGCATTGATAAAGAACACCTTACCCTTCATATCGTCAGACTTACGCTTTGAGAATACCATCACACATGCAGGAATACCAGTACCATAGAACAATTGTGGTGGTAGGCTTATCACACCTTCAAGCACATCTACGTCGCGTTGAAGCATGGCTGTACGGATTTCCTTTTCTTTTCTGCCTCTGAACAGGACACCAAGAGGCATGACCACAACTACTCGACCGCCTTTATTCTCATCACAACTGGCTAACATGTGCTGAACAAACATAAGGTCTGCCTGCTTGGCATCTTCTGGAGTAAAGCCATAAATGAAGCGGTCTTTGTATTTCATTTCCTCAGTAGAATACTTCTGAGAAAATGGCGGGTTGGCAATTACTCGGTCAAACTTCATAATTTTGCCATTCCTTGTGTGCTGTGGATTTACGAGAGTATCACCATATTTGATGTGAGAGCCGAAGATGTCGTGGAAAATCATGTTCATTTTGCAGATGGCAACGACACCATCCTTATTGTCTTGACCATAAAGAGCCAGATTCTTCGGATTTTTGCCTTCATCCTCAATATACTGGTATGACTGTATTAGCATACCGCCAGAGCCAACAGTCGGGTCATAAATTGACATACCTTCATCCACTTGCAACAGCTTTACGAGCATGCGTACAACAGTGTTAGGCGTATAGAACTCGCCACCTTTCTTTCCTGCGCTGTCTGCAAAATATTTCAGAACAAATTCGTAAGCAGCACCAAGTAAGTCGGGGAACTCAAAGTTCTTATTCAACAATGGTGGAAAGTTGTTGAACTCCTCAATCATCTTGCGAAGATCGCTGTTTTTTACAACAGGAGTACCATCAACGCTCATTTTGTTGAAGTTGATGCGGTCTTTGAAAATTCCTTGTAACACTTCGCCATTGGCATCCTCAATAGCAGTTAGGGCTTTATTAAGCATAGACCCAATATCTGTTTTGAGGTCTCGCAAGGCTGGAATTTCGGTTTCGTTCTCCTCATCATACCAACCTTCGTTCCATCTGGCACGTTTCGGAACAAAGAACGTATCACCGTATGTTGTCTTGTCCTCCAGAATAGAATTTAAGGCATCTTCGGGAAGATGTTGATAATCTTTCCTCAGGGCTTCACGTTTTTCTTCAAAAACATCTGACATGCGCTTCAAAAAGAGCAAGCCAAAAATATACTCCTTATATTCTGATTCCTCCATGTTCTTGCGAAGGTAATCTGCAATACGCATGAGGAATGATTCCAATCCACTAAGTTTAATTTTCTCAGTCATAACTTTACAAAAGCCCTCCCCCAAGCAGTGTCTCGACAGGCGACCAAACCTTTTGCATACACTACGAGGGAGTTCTGTATATTTGTTTGCCTATAGGCTATTGGGTCTTTTGTCGATGTCTGTATGCGCAGATATTTGTTGGGCACACATTGCATGGGCGCAAATATACAAAAAAAAATAAAAAGGAGACTTTTACATTATTAAATAATAAAGTAAAAAGGCGATTTTTTTCTCATTTTGCATCATAACTTCACCTTTAACCTTCTTTTCCATACCTTTAAGAATAAGCTTTGATAGATCACTTCTTGATATCCAATGAAAAAAAAACCATCAGTCCGTCGCGGATTTGATGGCTTTTAACTTAAAGAAAATATTAGTATGCTACCTATGAAAGGCTCTATGTGTTTCTACATGTTCCAAAGGTGCAGATTCCTTTGCAGCATCGCTACGTTCGTTTTCTCCCTGTTTCTTGTCAGCAAGGGACTCACTGATTGCAAGGTCTGCGATTCCATCCGAATTAACATCAATGGTAACTGTCTGGACTTCCCTGACATCGAGGCGCAAATCTTCTATCTTACCAGTTATGAGACCTGTTGCCTTCTTCACGTCATCCAGCGTCGTTTTCAGGAAAGAGGGATCTTCTTTCAATGCTCCCAACCAGCTTTTCAGGTAAGCTGCACTGTCATCCTTAATATGCTTGTCAAAACCATATCGATGAGCGGTTACCGCTGCACCAAGCTCTGCAACCAGTTCTTCCCGTGCATAGTCCATACGCTTGTTCCCAGTCTTTCCTTCCTGGTTATTGAATCTGTCAAAATAGGCATCAGAACCTGTAGAGTGCACCATCTCATGAAGCAGATTGCCATAGAAAGATTCACCATCTATGAAAGTCTTCTTGGGTGGCACGACTATCTTGTTTTTGGAGATACTATAGAAAGCCCCCTGGTTCTCCTGTTCCTCGATAGGACAAATCCACTTATTTTCGTGAATCATCTTATCCAACGGGGCAAACTTAAACATCTTCCCCTCTTCCATGGGAACGATATCCTGTTTGTCGATTTCTGAGAACTTCTTTGATATCTTGGCATACAATTCAGGACGTGCTTCCTTCAAATTTGTTTGATCCAGATTAAACACATTATAGACGCGGGTGTAAGCACGGACATAATATTTGTCCTGTTCTTCCTTGGTAAGGTTGTTATACTCCGTCAAGGATATAGGCTTGTTCGTGTCCTTATTCCTCACCATAGGAACAGAGAGGAAGACAGGGAAAGACTCTTCGCCCTTTTTCACATGAACGAAATCAGCCTTCTCTCCTTCAGCCGGACTTAGGTCTACAGCAGGCTTTTCCGACTTGTCTTCCTTCAGTTTGCTCCTGTTATTCAGGTCATAGGCTATCTGGTTGTAGGTCACAAAAACGGGAAGCTCATATTTCTCCTTTGCACTGTGCAGAAGTAACAGGAAAGAGTTGATGCCATTGTAGGCTCGACCACTCAGATTCCTCGGAACGGCAAAATTGGTCTTGTCAATCCAAGGCTGTTTCCAGTCCTGATTGATGGTAGAGATACGTTCTACCATCAATTCTGTAAACTTATCTAATGCCCGATCTTCAGCACTTTCAGAATTGCCTCCAGACCAGTTGTATTTTGGCTTTTTATCCATGACACCTAACTATTTGTTTCTTCCTGAGCTTTCTTATCATCGAATGGCCACTCCTCAATCTGCTTGACATTACAACCTATGTCAATTTTACCGTTGTAAATCTTCAGGTCAAGAGAACCGCTTACCTGAATGCTTTGCTGAGCTTTCAGCCATCCGGCTTTGTCTGGATTGAAATTGAGGAAATGAACCCATGTGAACACCGCATCATCACCTGAATTCTCTTTGGAATAAGCTGAGAATGTCTGGAATTTCTTCCCACGCTTGTCGGTCAGCACCTGGATGTCCTTCTTCCCTGTCCTACCCTTAAATTCCATCTCTCCCTCAATCTTGTCAATTCCAGTAGTATCGGCAACGACAGAATCTGCATACAGATTCAAGAAGACTGCATCTCCAGTCTTTCTGAAATACATCGTCCCCAACACCTCTACTCGTTTTCCAATGGAAACAGCTCCTTCAGGAATCTTGTCAGTGTCTGCAGAGACGCTTACCTCAAAATCCATGACATTGCCGTTTCTGTCACCAAGGGGCAGTTTCACCCCAAAAGAGACAAATGGCTTACCATCCTTTCCTTCACGCGTGGCAGCAGTCTTATTCACGACACCTGCCAATGTTACTTTACATCTAATCATATCGAATATTTTTAAATTAAACAAAATACTATTTTAATGCAACAGCATTGTCCTGTTTCTGTCCTTCCTGCATCCCTGCTTCAAAAAAAGCCGATGCTGACTGGGACATCTTTGCCAGGTCAACGGTTGTTCTTGGCCTTTCCATAACAATGTCTGAACTGTCTTTGCCCTTTGATGAAACGACGTTTGACAAAGACTGTGAGTTATTGTATGCAAGGGCGGTATTCTCATCATCCATCTCTAATTGCGACATCATCATGAACAGTCCGCTGAACACAGAGCCTATTAATGTTGCAATTGGATCTGAAGAACCTGCAATCATTGATTTATCGCCCTCACTCATCAAATAAGACAGCCAGTCCTTGGGATTGTCTGATTTTGTAAGGTCTGCCAATAAAGCATTCTGATTGGCTGCCTGTTGCGGAACCCCGACTTGCATGTTGGCTTTATGGTGGGCTGTCAAATCTGTACCTTTATAAAGAACTTTCGTGTTGATATTTCCACGAACGGCTATCTCGGCAAGGTACAAAGACGGGTCTATATGCTGGGAATTGCCATCAGCAGTGACTTTCTTCACGGAGAAATGCAAATGAGGCCCGGTACTGTTTCCCGTATTGCCCGAAACGCCTATTTTCTGTCCGGCCATTACCGTGTCACCGACATTGACATTAACCTTGCTTAAATGCAAATATGAAACCTGGTATTTGGTGCCATCAACACGAGAATACTCCACATGAATACCCGTTCCTCCCTTGCCTCCAGAAGTGACGGAGATAACCCTACCATTGTCCTCTGTAGATAATATCGGTTCATAACTTGCCATCAGGTCAAGTCCTTTATGGTTTGTGGAAGCTCCTGCCTTTGGAGCCACACGAGGCCCATAGTTGGAGGTCACTGCCATCGTTCCAGTCCTTTCCAATGGAAACGAATACCGGCTGGCTTCAGGGGGCAACAAGACAGGATTAGAAGGAATAGACGAGATTGACGAACCACCTTTGACATTCCGCATATAGCCAATCCGTATACCTTGCTGTCGTGCCTCTGCTATGGCCTGTTTGTCATATCTATCCAGACCATATTGTTTGATGATTGATTCTACAGAAGAAACATAGTTTCCTGCTGTAGCATAACCTCCATTCTTAATACCCACAATCCAGTTGTAATGGTCATCGGAACTGTACTGGAGGCAAGCTTTATAACGCGATGCCATCAATACCTTTGAATGGTATTCAAGGCTTTCCAAGGCAGAACCAAAAGTGCAGAACTTTTCATTCGGCTTGTCATCGTGATGGTAACTCCATGGCTTTCCGGCATCCAGCCAGCTTTTGCTCGCCTTTATGCCGAAATAATTGTTGTCTTGTCTTGCAAGAGCACTTTGCCCATAATAGCTTTCCAGTGCCATCTGTGCCAGCGTGACACTGGCAGGAATACCGTACCGCTTCTGCTCTTCCATAGCAGCAGCCGCATATTTCTCAAAAAAAGCGGTTCGACTGTCATTCATCTTTTATCTTTCCATTATAGAGTAATGCACCTTTGTCCACTTCACCAAACTGTTTACTCACGCCTTTGCTATCATTGGTAAGCCAGTTTTCTGCCATGTCCTTACCGATGAAACCCTCTATCCTGCTGGACCTCCTGCTCAGCCTTTTGTTCCTGCTTAACATTAAGGACATTATCAAACAGTTTTGCGGCAAGCTGTGTCTTATACTGTTCTTTGTCATCAACCAACCAGAAGCGGTTCCAGTCCGACTTGGAAACTACTCTTGGAGGCTGTCTTTCTCCGTCAATGGATGCAGACAATAGAATAGCACCCGTTTTTCCGCTTTTGAAGATGTTTACTCGGCCGATTCTTGAAAGGTCGGTTTCCCCAACTCCTACTGACAGCAAATCCTTCCTGTATTCAGGATGCTCCTTGGCTAGGAAATAATATTTCTGCGCCATGGCATCCCTTTCAGATTTACCGTTCTCTGATTTTAGCGAAGAGAAGAACTTCCCAATGTCATCTTTGGAAGGATACATCGTGATTGCCTTTTCATTGGCAGGTTTCAGGAAAACAGCATAATTGTTATTCTCGTCGGCGAAAAGGCTGAAACGCTCTATCTCTGCCTTCTGCTGGACAGCGGCAGAGACATCGACCTTTGTCATCGGAACAAGGGAATACTGCTTAATCCTGTTTACTGTGACATCCTTGCCTTCATAATAGCTGTTTGGCTCATATTGGCCAAAAGCCCCACCAGCATTGTAAAAGGAAATCTTGTCACCGTCGATACCTTCTTTCTTCAAGGCTGTAGCGATTCTGCTCTTGTTCATTCCTGGTATCTCGTTCTTGATATTGTCAGATGCTCCGGCAGGCAATATGACATCCGCAGACTTATTGGCAGCATCCCGTACCACAACAAACTCTTTCCTCTCGGTGCTGGGCAGCTTGGCAATCTCCCTGGAGATACTATAATTCAACGGCATTTCAACTATTTTTGCCGATTCCCCACGCATGGCAGCATAGTCAACCTTCTCTCCTTTGGACAACTGATCAATTGCCTGAACCGTCATGTTGAAATCCCGCTCGACACGATGCAGCGAGCCGCTGTCTTCCCTTAACTCTCTTGACCAGTAATCAAGATTGTCACGATTATTCTTGGAGATTTCAGCCTTAAGTCCCATGCTCGTCAGGACAGAGCCAGCGACCATTTCCTGGACAAGAAGTTCATGCTTTGCTGCATCTTCAGGAGCAAGGCCGGAACGGGCTTCACGATTCATACGATTCTCTGTTCCCGTAGAAGCCACTACAGCAGTGACCAAATCATGAGCATACTCGGTATACGTCTCATAAGAGGCCCTGGGAGCGACCATGACAGTATCAGAATCCTTATCATATTTAGTACGTTCCAGAGACGAGGTAAGCTTGATGGGAACCAAGGTCTTGCTAAGCTGCTCAACCAATCCTTTCATACGCTCACTTGCTTCCTTCTCTTGCTTCGAGTCATTTGTCAGAGTCGTCTTTACGTTTTGATATTTCGGATCATCGACGATGGCCACCCTAACACCTGCCCGAATTAATTTGGGAAGATAGACATCCAAAGCGTGATGAGGAAACGAAGAAAGGAAATCAATACCTTCCTTCTTGCTCGGCTTTGTTAGCGTAATGCCTAACTTGTCTGCTGCTGTTCTGGCATCATCGTTATATGTCGTATAGAAATCGCCCGTGCGGAATAGAAGCAAAGCATCAGGATGTTTTTCCTTCAAGTCGTTATAGACCTTCAATGTCTTGTTTTGACTACTCACATCATCCTTGACTTCTGTTTTAGCTGAACCATACGTCTCGACAGCCTGTTTGTATTCCTCTGCCTGTTTGTAAGGCATCAGGGTCTGGTCTATATTGAAGACGAAACGGAATTCCTTCTGGGCTACGGCCTTGTAATTAGACTGCTCTTCCTTCGGCTCACGAAGATATTCATCATGAGTCAGAAGCCGTTTGTCATACTGATTCTCATAGGCCCATCTTGTCCAAGAAAGAGGGACACCTTGCTCACCACCCTTGACGCTGATTCCATTATCCTTAGCCTGTGAGAAAGACATATACTGAGCAGTCTTGAAACCGTTGATGTCCGCATGCGCATTCATCAGCATCCTGTTGAAGGCAGTAAGGTTGACATCCTGGCCAAAGATTCCGGCATCTTTGCGAAGACTCGGATTGAGCCATACCCCGTTATTCTTTTTGGCAGCATCAAATGCAGCCGCCAATAATGCTACCTGGGCAGCTTCACCTGCAATCTTCTGGACAGGATCGGAGTCCTTTTCATCTATGCTTTTTTTCTGGCTCTCTTTCTTCTGAGCCTCCTTTTCCTGAGACTCTTCATGTTTCAGCTGCTGCTCCTTAACAGTGCTGTCATTAAGCTGTTTCTCTTTTTCCATATCGAATTGAGTTTTTAAATCACTATAAGTTTCTATATTATGCGAAGGCATCCCTAAGGCCTTAGAAAGGGCTTCTTCTATATCCCCCCTAACATCCTTACCAAAGAGGGCGGACATTCCCCGACGCATTCTCTCACTGGGAGGAACCACATAAATCTGATGAGACCTGTTCTGTGACAAAATGAAGGTCTTGGTGTTTCCTTCTTTATCTTGGGCACGTATTCCCATGGAGCCAAAAGGCTTAGTTAGTGACCTGAATTCGCCGACCTCTTTAACTGTATAGGTCTTATCATCATACTGGAAAACCTCCCCTTCCTGAAAAAAATGCCGACCGATGGTTGACAGTACGTTTCCATGAATATTGAAATACGTGTTCCGAATCTCATCTGACACAGCCCTGATGTCCTTGGCATTATTCAGGTCATCGGTGTAAACCACACCGAAATTTGTGAATAGCACAGGCCGGGGTATACCCAGCATGCTCGTATTGAAAAAACCGATACGGCTGACGATACGCTCATTGCTTATGGCAACAGGATTGTTTAATATACCAGACAAGGTTTTTTCACGGGCAAGTCCAGGAACATCCCTCTTTCCCCTGTCATAAGGGCCTTTGCCGCTAACGAACAAGGCATCATCTATCAATGTCTTCAGCTTCCTCTGGAGCGAGGAAATGTCTTCTTCCTTTCCTGAACCTGGCATTAAGACCTCAATAGGGTAGTTATACAACTTATGGTTAACAGTACTGCCAAGAACTACCAAGGCGGTATCTTTTCCCAATGCCCTGAAAGCAGACATTGCAGTGGTTCCTGTATCAAGTACATTATCGACCAGCAAGGGTGTTTTTCCTTCGGGAATCTTGCCACGAAGCATAAACTCAAACGGCTTAAGGCTGCCAAGACCATCCCGTACCTTTTTATTATATAGAGATTCATGGACTTTTCCTTCAAGAACGTCAGAGACTTCCAATCCTGACAGTGAAGATATTTCGTCACAAAGTTCCTTAGTATATCCAGCTGTCCCATCATGACCAGGCATCGGCACCAACACCTTGTCCTGATAATCGGGAATTTCCTTGATAATGCCAGCCAAGATACCTGCTGCTTTGGAAATGCCCTCTGGATTTCCTTCCTTTACTTTATGGGCAAGGGAACGGACAGGCAGATACTCAGATGATGAGTACACCATCATCTTGCCTGTCCAGTCAACATTTACCACGGAATCCATCATAATCCTGACCTCCTATTATTATCTGATTCCGCGTGACATCTCCCTGTCAGGTTTCTCTTCCAGTTCATTGTCATAGCTCTTTAACAGGTTCTCACGCTGCTCATCGTATTTCTCTAGCACGGCATTGGCCAACGTATTCAAGGGTAGTGCTCCCTTGGAATACGCATCCACAACCCTATCCTGCAAAGTTACCGTACAGGGGACACCGTCAATCCTGGCCACCAGTAGGTTTCCATTTAACTGAGGTGAGCTGATTCTCGGATTCAGAGGCTCATCCTGATACGTTTTATAGCTCAATGACCTGTTCTTGTCGCCGTCATCAAGAATCTCATGGGTAGCCTTGTTCAGAAGATTTGCACCACCAAGACCGATAAGCAACATCTTCAACATCGGATTTCTCACAAACATGCCAAAGATAATAGCTGCTATCGGCATCATATTGTCTTTTAAATTCAGGGATTTCGTCCGTCCCGTGAACATTCCTATCAGCAAATCAGGCAACATTGCCAGGACATATCCCAGATTCTTGAAGACATCTGTAAATCCTGTCATTCCCAGTTTGTCAACCAGATTTCCCCATCCCTGCATAGTGCCCTGAGACTGCGAATTGCCCTGAGCATAATACTGTGCAGCAGAAGTCTGATTGTATGGCTGGGAAGCCACCGGGGGACTGGACACAGCATTAGTCGCTTGATACCGAACAGAAGGTTCCGATGGGATTACCGTTTCTTTACTGCTCTTTTTCTTGGTATCAGTTTTTTCCTTTGGGGTATGTGCTGCTTGCTCTTTTGCCTGTTCCTTCCTGTATTCCTCTTCTTTGCCAAAAGCTACGACTGAAGGAATACCATCCCTGGAAGACTGTTTTTTGTGACCTCCAAGAGGCATCGGATAGCCTTCTTCCTTCTCCAACATGCTGACCAATGGGGATTTGCCTCTCAGGGTGACCTTCTTCTGCATCATCTTGTTCATCGATTGCACGTTACTGTTTGTCTCAGGATTCACCTTCAGTGTCCTTGACATTCTTATAGTCTTTTCCGAACCGAAGACCACACGGCTCGTTATGGTGTCAACACTCTCCTTATGACTGGAATCAGACGAAACAACCAAGTCAAGGCCTGTTCCCACAGCAGCGACCTTCATTGCTGATTTAAGGCCTCCGAAAGGAATCATTGCATAGTCAAATGCACCTCCGACGGCATACGCCCCCAACTTTTCCATACCAGAAGGGTTGTATTGCCTTTCCTGCAAATCCTTCAGGCCATTCCAGTCAGATGGCTGCAATAACCCAAAAACAGACACGTCTGCTCCTTTTTTTATCAAATAGTCCAAAGAACTCTTGGGTGCTCCATGGGATGCCATACGGTTAAGTGTGCGCTCCAACAGTTTGTTATTGACATACCAGGTAGCAAGATCCTGTCCAAGCTCCTTGCTGGCTGCCATGTATTTCTGTGCTCCCATGGCCTTGACAAAAACCTTCTGGTATTCATCAACGAAATGTGACATGTCTCTTCCAAGGTCTTTTGAGGACTCAAAAGCCTTCCTGAAATTAGCCTGGACATTCGTCCAATAATTCTTATACGAATCCAGAAGGGATGCCTGGGACAGTTTGCTGATACTTTCCATGCCGGGAACACCTGCATTTACTGGTATGTCAGGAATCCTATCCATGTCATCGGCAAACCTTTTGTTTGCCTGAGCCACAGCATTGTCAGCCATCGAAGCGATATGGGCATTGAAGTATGCCTTAAAGTAATATTCCAAGTCCCTGAGACTTGCCGGAACCTTAACCTGAGCCATTATTATATACCTAAAAGTTGTTTTCTGGTTTGATCTATTGCATTGTGATAAACGCTCATCTGTTTAGGATAAAAGCGTTCCAACCACGCATCTTTACTAATCTCGCCCTTGATGAACTTAATGGCCATCTCCCTGGAGATTTCCACTACGTCCTCCCCGTTTTCCCTGTTGTTAAACCATGCCTTTGTCCACCATCGAATCCCGGCATTGTCAGGATAGACACTTGCTATTCTTGGCACGTCGAAACTCTGGACAAGAATATCAAAGTCCTTGAACGGGTCTATGAATCTTCCTTCGTCTGCTGCTTCCTTAAGGAACTTTTTTTTTTGGCCGTCATTCCATGTGGAGAGGAATACGGAATGACGAACGCCGAGATAGTTAAGGAAATCGGAGATAATCAGGCTCTGTACCTTAGCCGCCAATGGTGCTGACCGACCGCTTAACCCCAAAGGATTAGACATTGAAGGCAGGGACTCGAAATAATAGTTCTTCTTTGCAGACTGAGTGAAGAGATTAAGAAGAGAGCGTTCTGTACTTTCAGTCACCCTGTAGCTTCCTTTTCTCAACTCATCCATATACAACGGCAGGTAACGGAGCATCAGACGGTTAATCTCATCCATATCGGCATCATATTCCGTATGGAGCGGTTCCCCTTTAACGTCCATCCCCATACCATCGCCAACCAAGTTCTGCGACATCACATTATCATATAGCATGGCAAGGAAGTCCTTCGGGTCTATCTCCTCGCCTTTGAAACGGACTCCCAAATGAAGCATGTTGCCACTACGGGCTATAGGCATACCGGCCACAACAGGCGTACCAAAGGTAACATATGCCTCGGTAACATGGCCATACTTAACCTCATACTCACCATACCTGACATTAATAAATCCGTCATGGATGGGGTCACTTCCCATGCCTGAGACTACACCGCTCGCCAATGCGAGAAGCGGCGTATCATCAGCAGTCAGGTCAAGACCATGATGAAAGAATTTCTCCTTCGTCCGTGGGTGAACCTGATTACCATATTCCAGCAAAGGCTGAGGATCACATTTCTCAGAAGAATAAGGCATGCAATATCCGCTTGCCGAAAACAGGAACATTTCTTTTGTGTATCTCATCTTCCTAAACCTCTACTGCGTTCAACAACTTCCATATCCATCTGAGGAACAGGGGAACTGCTTGGCTGCAAAATTACCTGACCGGGTGCTGCCTGAGCCTGTGGAACATACATAGGATGGCTGTTCCTTCCAATGGTATGCATACCCAGCAAGGCACCCATGGCCTTGGCAAACCAGCCGAAACGTCCGAAAATCATAAGGCTACTGGCTATCATGGCCGCCATGGACATAGAGCTGACATTTCCATTCATCATGTTATTCAAAAAGTTACCTCCCATACCAAAGGGATTCGTCGTCGCCTGACTCATGAAATTGCCAAAGCCATCCTGTTGCACAGTCTGGGATGACTGTGCATTATCACCTGCAAAACTGCCATAGAACTTATGGTAGTCAAAGGACTGTACCTTCTGACCAACATCTGCGACCTTATCAGCAACGACACTAGAAGCATCGCTAATAGCTTGCTTACCCTGATCTCCTATAGCAATATTAACAGCCTCTCCTGCCAGTCCGTGTTCCTGGATCTTCTCTGAACCATTCTTGCCGAAGAGGACATCACTGGCAACACCGGTAAGCCCGTTTTCCGAACTGACAGCACCTATTACGGCTCCCGTCCCGACAACACCTTTCCAGCCACCGAGACCGCGAGCTGTTGCTCCCAGTCCTTCACCGACACCTTTGGCTGCCGTGCCGAGAGTCTTTCCAGTTCCTTCCATGGCTTTCACACCTCCCTTGCCTACAGCCTTAGCTGCTTTGGCAGCATTTTCCGCTATCTTTACAAAGTTCCAACCCATAGCATTTATTTGTTTATAGTTACAATCAACCTGACAGGATATGTTTCTGTTTTGGGTGTTTCCTGCATAGTACCCGTACCCAATGAATAAAGCCATGCCTTTACCGTAGTCTGACCACTTACTTCCGTACTCGTCCAATACCAGCAATTATCGGGTTCAGAAGAAATCCTATCCCCTCCGAAACGTTCAATCAGAGTGTTAACGAAAGAACGGGAACTGAAAAGAAGCCGCATTTCAGCAACGCTGGGGATATAGGCACTTTGCCCATATCGCCATGCGCTGAATGCTGTCTCAGCCATCGGACTACCTGCATTTCGGTTGGAGAACAAGGAAAAGGTGTTAGCGTTCCCATCCAGCTTTTCCGTAGAAGCTGATGTACCCTGACTGACACCGAGTGTATCAGAAAAGGCCTGGGGTCGCTGTTCTTTCAGACTGACTGCCAGTCCATCACCAGAATTCTCGTCAGGACTGAACACATGGAATACAACGGCCACTGCCTCCTTTCCAGACTGTTCACAGTAGTCCGGGGAAACCACCTGCCCGTCTGAACAAAGAATATATCCAACGTGAATGTCATTGTCTATCCGCTCATGCTCATCGCATGAAGCGGCAAGTAATGACAATGCCGACAATACGCCCAAGAATTTGAAAGAATGGTTCAAAGTATGTATTTTCATAATCCTTTATTGATATATTGATGTATTGATATGAATACAAAATCATAGCGGCACCTTGATGCCGACGGCAACACCAGTCCTAAAGATGTCCTCACCACGAAAGACAATATCCTCCTTGACCTGCCAAAACAGGCTCCACCCGTGTTTCAGGCAATAGGTGTGCTCATAACCGACATGCGCCGCCCCTATAAACTTTTGGGTGTCACTTCCTCCACTGGCTCCTATGCGGAGGTTCCCATGGTGATTACGGCCTCGCATGACACAGGGCTTGTATGCAACACCAATATTATAGGTGAAATAGTTATGCCAGAAGCTGTCTGTGGTAACATGCCCAGCTTCAGGATCTTTATCCCATTGGATATAGCCGTTCACAAAATACTCCCAGGAATTGTGATACCTTGTCTCATGCTCATAGGAAAGAGTGGCATCCATGCCACGCTCGTACAGGGCAGCAACACTCATGTTCAGATGGTTTATATTGTTTTGTCCGACGGCTGCTGCAAAGACCATCGCCAGTAATACCATCAGGCTCATTCTTTTCATCTGTATCATTTCTTCACGGTTTTTACTGCTCTTGTAACAGCACATTGTCAAAGGCATCGGCATTCAACACATCCTCATAGTCAATAGTAATGCTGATAGCACGGCCACTGATCTGCTTCTCGGAGAGCTCTATACTTACAATCTTATCATTGGGGAAGGTCATCTTCTTGACAACAACCACATTCCTGTAACCATGCAGGAAACTACTGCTATGGTCAAGCAGGAAAAAGACTGGGAGTTCAATTGTCTGGTTGTTGGCAGCCTTCTGAACCTTCTTATCCTTTAACTTCACACGGAGTTCATCTATATCGAACCTGATATTGGTCCTGTTCTCCACGGAGAAGTCCAAGAAGAAATATTCCCCGACGGCATAGACGTTGTTCAGTCTCATCAACATGTGGTTGCTCCTTGCCTTGATGTTATGTATCTTTGCCGGACTGTTCCATACCCTACGGGCGAACCTCGTCATATCCTCGGTTGACATGGACACGGCAGGGTTAGTATAGGCATGCCATTCAGATGGAAGTATCTCCTTGTCTGTAACCGCCTCTTCCATACGCGTCGTATAGACCAAAGCATACTGAGTACGGTAACGCTCAGTAATAATAGTGACGATGGCCAGAATATCACCATCGGCATGGTTTCCCTCTTTCGGCTTGAACCTAACAGTATTGGAAATAGGTTTGTCACCTGCTACTTTGTCTGTCGAGACATCCACGAAATGAATGGGTTCAGAAGCGGTAACAACCGTTGTAACCTTCTCGTTAACTGTCAGCTGCTCCATTTCCTCATAAGTTTGTTGTGCCTTTGCATTGCAGAAAGCCAACGCACATACCAAAACGACTCCTGCTCTTTTTATCATAAACATATCACTTGTTTTTAATTGTTTACTTTTTCTTAATATCCTTACCGTTCACTAAATACACGACCGTACCATACTTCAGGCGTACAGAATTCTTCCTGATGGCCTTACTAATAGCCTGTGTCGTCCGCTGATAAGCCTGTTGGGCGGCTTGCTGTGCCCATTGCGACACACTGTTGGTTGAGCTTGACCCGTCCAAACTCATGCTTTGCTGCATGGCAGAACTGCCCACATCCTTCACCGTTTCACGGAAAGAACTGGAAGGAACATACAACCCTTCAAGTCCGTCCGTGTCATAGATGGAAAGACTGATGCTGCTAATCTCATCACCGACAAAGATGCTGCTTACCTTTCCCTTGACCCTTTGCTTGCTGAATCCAGACATCTGCGCATAAAGGTATGTGCCTTTGGGAACAATCTTTCCGGAAATCTCCACGTCATCGAGTAACCTCAACCGGACCCGTGAACCTTCAACAGCCTTGATGTTCTCATCTATGATAGCTGATATCAGGGATGATTCTGGGGCGTTTTGGGAAACAGTGGAGAAATACTCTGATTCCGTCTTTACCTTCTTGACAACACTTTCCGGCTTTTCCTCTGCCTCGGTACTGGCAACGGCCTGACCAAACTGTGCCCCTGACTTACGGTCTGCTTCCGCATCATCAGGATTGTCTTCATCATCATATCCGGCATAGTTATTACGACGGGCACGGGAACGAGCCTGTGCCAGGAGCCTGTCTGACTCCTCATAATCGTCTCGGCTTCGTAAGCGACGGGCATTTCTGCGCTCTTCATCACTGATAGGTGGCACATAGTCATCACTTCCCATGCTTCGCTGATTCTGGGAAGCCCGAAGCCTGTTCTGCATCTGCCTAAGATTCTCCAGCTCCTCATTGTTCCTCCGTATCTTGGCTGCTTCGGATGCCTTGTAACGGCTCTCATACTCTTCCTTACCCTTGACGGAATCACGTTCCGCATTCTCAACGGCAGTATAATCGGTGACATCACCAAATGCGTTCGTCATATTGTCACGCTTGTTGCCAAGGTCACCATCAATCCTGGCTTCAGGCAATTCCGGGTTCAGGTATTCGGTCTGCTGTAGGTTCTTGTCCACAGACTTAACCTCGGTAGAGAACATATCTATCAGGAAATACCCTGTAACCAGAATTGGAATATAGATGATGGCTGGCAGGATGTATTTCGGCTGTCTGAAATTAACTTTATTCATGGATTAAAATGTTGATATTCCTGTATTTCATAAGTTTTCCCTTCACTGTGGGGCTTCCTCTC